>Ga0075011_10000142_pt1 | contig 36379 bp, 43 predicted proteins | sample TARM_MetaG_T_14_FD_72354 | JGI IMG/M metagenome (GOLD analysis project Ga0075011, IMG submission 72354) | Freshwater microbial communities from Pennsylvania, USA, analyzing microbe dynamics in response to fracking - TARM_MetaG_T_14 | ecosystem: Environmental > Aquatic > Freshwater > River...
GCGTGGCGATCCCGGCGCCCTCGAGCACCCCGACCTGGCGGCGCCACATGGTCCGGGAGGTGCGCGCTCCGTGGGCGAGGAGCACCGGCACCGCGCCCCGTCCGCCGTCCATCCTGCCTCCGTCCTCGGCGCACCACCTCGCTGCGCGAGGTGGTGGGACATCACTCTGCCACCGGGGCGGCGACCTGGCGTCGCGGGCGACGGCGCTGGCACCGGGTGTGCGGACGCACCGCGGCCCATGCATGTCCCCCTGGCCGGGGACGGCGAGAGCCCCGCACCTCGGAAGGTGCGGGGCTCTCGGAGAACGACGGGAGGCTCAGGCCTCCTTGGTCTCCTCGGCGGCCTCGGCGGCGGGAGCCTCGGTGGTCTCATCGACCACGGGGGCCTCCTCGGCCTTCTTCGGCGCGGCCTTCTCGGTGGCCTTCTGGGCCTCCTTGACGACGGCCTGCTTGGGGCTGACGGGCTCGGTCACCAGCTCGATGACCGCCATGGGGGCGTTGTCGCCCTTGCGGTTGCCGACCTTGGTGACGCGGGTGTAGCCACCGTTGCGCTCGGCCACGGACGGGGCGATCTCGGTGAACAGCGTGTGCACCACGCCCTTGTCGCGCACGACCGTGAGGACGCGACGACGCGCGTGCAGGTCGCCACGCTTGGCGAACGTGATGAGACGCTCGGCCAGCGGCTGGAGGCGCTTCGCCTTGGTCACGGTGGTGGTGATGCGGCCGTGCTCGAAGAGCGCCGTGGCGAGGTTCGCGAGCATGAGGCGCTCGTGAGCCGGGCCACCGCCGAGCCGCGGACCCTTGGTGGGGGTAGGCATTTCTGGGTTCTCCTTGAGGGGGGACCCCCGGGGTGCGACGTCGCCGTCACGGACCCCGAGGGCTGCTAGAAGCAGGGAATCGTCAGTACGGCTGCTCGTCGTACGCCGAGTCGTCGCCGTCGTAGAACGCGGCCGACGGGTCGAAGTCGATGGGCGAGTCCTTGAGCGACAGGCCGAGCTCGGCCAGCTTCTCCTTGACCTCGTTGATCGACTTGGCGCCGAAGTTGCGGATGTCGAGCAGGTCGGCCTCGGAGCGCGCGACGAGCTCACCCACCTGGTGGATGCCCTCGCGCTTGAGGCAGTTGTACGAACGGATCGTGAGGTTGAGCTCCTCGATCGGCAGCGCCAGGTCCGCGGCCAGCGCGGAGTCCGTCGGCGACGGGCCGATCTCGATGCCCTCGGCCTCGACGTTCAGCTCGCGGGCAAGACCGAACAGTTCGACGAGCGTCTTGCCGGCGGAGGCGAGAGCGTCGCGCGGCGTGATGGCCGGCTTCGTCTCGACGTCGACGATCAGCTTGTCGAAGTCCGTGCGCTGCTCGACACGGGTGGCCTCGACCTTGTAGGTGACCTTGAGGACCGGCGAGTAGATCGAGTCGACCGGGATACGACCGATCTCGGCGTCCAGCGACTTGTTCTGCGCGGCGGAGACGTAGCCGCGACCGCGCTCGACGGTCAGCTCGATCTCCAGCTTGCCCTTGTCGTTCAGCGTGGCGATGTGCAGGTCGGGGTTGTGCACCTCGACACCGGCCGGCGGCACGATGTCCGCGGCGGTGACGGCCCCGGAACCCTGCTTGCGCAGGTACATCACGACCGGCTCGTCGTTCTCCGAGGAGACCACGAGGTTCTTGATGTTGAGGATGATCTCGGTGACGTCCTCCTTGACACCCGGCACGGTGGTGAACTCGTGGAGCACACCGTCGATACGGATGGAGGTGACGGCCGCGCCCGGGATGGACGACAGCAGGGTGCGGCGCAGCGAGTTGCCGAGCGTGTAGCCGAAGCCAGGCTCCAGCGGCTCGATGGCAAAACGGGTGCGGTGCTCCGAGATGACCTCTTCGGTCAGCGTGGGTCGCTGTGCGATAAGCACTGTGGCTTTTCCTTTCGAGGTGCGTCCGCTATATGACGCATCACAGGTACGCGATCACTCGCAGGCCGGGTGACTCGGTCTGTCGGTCCCGGCCGGGGTCCCGGCCAGCTGGGCCCGTGGGGCCCAGCCAGCCAGAGTGTCCGTGGTCAGACGTGGCTGACGTGTCGGAGCAAGGTCAGACGCGCCGACGCTTCGGCAGGCGAACGCCGTTGTGCGCCTGGGGCGTCACGTCCTGGATGGAGCCCACCTCGAGGCCGGTCGCCTGGAGGGAGCGGATGGCGGTCTCGCGACCGGAACCCGGGCCCTTGACGAAGACGTCGACCTTCTTGACGCCGTGCTCCTGAGCGCGGCGGGCGGCCGACTCGGCAGCCAGCTGCGCGGCGAACGGGGTCGACTTGCGCGAGCCCTTGAAGCCGACGTGGCCGGCAGAGGCCCACGCGATCACGGCGCCGCTCGGGTCCGTGATGGACACGATGGTGTTGTTGAAGGTGGACTTGATGTGCGCCTGGCCGAGCGGGACGTTCTTCTTGTCCTTGCGGCGCGGCTTGCGCGTGCCTGCTGCGGCACGAGTCTTGGGAGGCATGTTCGCTCTTTCCTAAACCTGGGTGACTGACTGCCAGACGGCTATCAGCGGGCCTTCTTCTTGCCCGCGACGGTGCGCTTCGGACCCTTGCGGGTACGCGCGTTGGTCTTGGTGCGCTGACCGCGCACCGGCAGCCCGCGACGGTGGCGCAGACCCTGGTAGGTGCCGATCTCGACCTTGCGGCGGATGTCGGCGGCGACCTCACGGCGGAGGTCACCCTCGAGCTTGAAGCTGCCCTCGAGGTGGTCACGGAGAGCGACGAGCTGGGCGTCGTCGAGGTCCTTGACGCGGGTGTCCGGGGCGACACCGGTCGCCGCGAGGGTCTCGACAGCGCGGGTACGGCCGACGCCGTAGATGTAGGTGAGCGCGATCTCGACCCGCTTCTCACGGGGGAGGTCGACGCCGATAAGACGTGCCATGTGCCTGACGGCTCCTGTACTTCTTCCGGAGGTCTTTCGCACCACCGTCCCGCGGAGCTGCGGGCCCCGGCCTCCGGGCCGGGGGTTCCACACGCCCGAGGGGCGTGCTTCGTCGTGATGCGCTGGTGGTGACGACGACGTCGTCACCGGGGGTGGCTGCTCAGCCCTGGCGCTGCTTGTGGCGCAGGTTCTCGCAGATCACCATGACGCGACCGTGCCGGCGGATCACCTTGCACTTGTCGCAGATCTTCTTGACGCTGGGCTTGACCTTCATGATCTTTCCTTCGCCGCCTCGGCCTCGCTCAGCCGTCACCGCTGGCGAGGACCCCGCACGGGTGCGGGTGTCGGCGTGGTGGTGGTGTGGATCGCCCCGGGGCTCCGGCGCGACGTGACGTGACGGACTACTTGTAGCGGTAGACGATCCGGCCGCGGGACAGGTCGTACGGGCTGAGCTCGACCACGACCCGGTCCTCGGGGAGAATCCGGATGTAGTGCTGACGCATCTTGCCCGAGATGTGGGCGAGCACCTTGTGCCCGTTGGCCAGCTCCACGCGGAACATCGCGTTGGGCAGAGCCTCGACCACGCTGCCCTCGATCTCGATGACACCGTCCTTCTTAGCCATGTTCCTCCGTTATCTCGTCGTCCTGGGGCCCGACGCCCCCGGGCAAGCCCGACCGCACCGCGCGGCATAGGACCGACGGCGTGGCACCAGCTGGTGGGACGTGGGAAGTCGCGTGCACCCGCTCGTCGTCCCGGTCAACCCAAGGGTGACCGGAGGCAGGCGTGAGCGGACTACACCCAACGGGTCAGACTACCCGATGCCGCCAGGATCGAGAAGCGCGACCGCAGTGCGGTGGCTCACCCCGCGCACGGGGCCGCTGGTCGGCTCAGCCGCCCGGCTCCCGTCCCGGCGCCACTCTCGACTCCATGCCTGGCTCCGTGTCGAGCTCAGTCGAGGACGACGACGTCGACGCCCAGCGCGCCCAGGCGCTCGGCCCCGGCGTCGGGGGCGGTGAGCACCGAGATCCCGTCCTCGAGGATCGCGATGCTGTGCTCCCAGTGCGCGGCGCGGACACCATCGGCCGTCACGACGGTCCAGCCGTCCGCCAGCTCACGGGTCTGCCCGCTCCCCCGCGTGACCATCGGCTCCACCGCGAGGCACATCCCTGCCCGGAGCGGGATCCCCCGGGAGCTGGTCGCGTAGTTGAGGACGTCCGGTGGCTGGTGCATGGCGGTGCCGATCCCGTGACCGACGTACTCCTCGACGATGCCGAGCACGATGCCGGTCCCCGACGCGGCGACGTCGATGGCAGTCTCGACCGCCCGGCCGACGTCGCCGAGCCGGCCGCGCTGGGCGAGCGCGGCGATGCCGGCCCACATCGCGGCCTCCGTCGCCCGGACGAGGGCGTCGTCGCCGGTGTCGGCGTCGGGCGAGCCGAGCGGAAGGGCGCCGTCCACGCCGAGGATGAACGTGGCTGCCGCATCGCCGTGCCAGCCCTCGACGACTGCGCCGGCGTCGACCGAGACGACGTCGCCGGCCTGCAGCATGCGGGCTCCGGGGATGCCGTGGATGACCTCGTCGTTGACCGACGTGCAGATCGCCGCCGGGAAGCCGTGGTAGCCGAGGAAGTTCGACGTCGCACCCGCACCGGCGATCACGTCACGAGCGACGGCGTCGAGGTCAGCGGTCGTCATGCCTGGGCGCACCGCGGCGCGGATCGCCCGGTGGATATCCGCGACGACCAGCCCGGCGCGCCGCATCACGCGCACCTGCTCACGGGTCTTGAGGTCGACCCGCTCCCGGCGCCAACCCATGGTGCTCCCTCGTGGTCCTGGCCGCCGCGTCCACGGCTGCCTCGCGATCGTGCCAGAGGGTGAGCACCCGGTGCGTGCCGGGCGCTCACCCTCTGGTGTGGTGCTGAAGCGTGACGGCGTCAGCGATGGTCACTGCGGCTTCAGCCGAACTGGGCAGCCAGGCCGGCGACGATGCTGTCCGTCACCTCGGAGATCTCGCCGAGGCCGTCCACGCGGACGAGCAGCTTGCGCTCCGCGTAGGCGGACGTCAGCGGCGCGGTCTGCTCCTCGTAGATGTCCAGACGGCGGGCGATCGACTCCGGGGTGTCGTCGGCCCGGCCCTCGAGCTCGGCTCGCTTGGCGATCCTAGCCAGCAGTTCGTCGCGGTCGGCGGTGAGCTCGATGACGCCGTCCAGGTGCCAGCCGAGGTCGGTCAGGATGCCGTCGAGCGCCGCCACCTGAGCCGCGTTGCGCGGGTAGCCGTCGAGGATGAAGCCCGCCTGGGCGTCTTCCTGGCCGAGCCGGTCCCGGACCATGCGGTCCGTGACTTCGTCGGGCACGAGCTCGCCCTTGTTCGTGTACTCCTGCGCCAGCCGGCCGAGCTCGGTGCCGCCCTTGATGTTCGCCCGGAAGATGTCACCGGTCGAGATCGCGGGGATGCCGAAGACCTCGGCAAGGCGAGCGGCCTGCGTGCCCTTGCCGGAACCCTGGGGGCCCATGATCAGCAGGCGGGTCACGCGACTCTCCGGACCGGGAGCCGGGTGCAGGTCATGGCGCGACGGGGTGGTGCTCTCGGTCAACGGAGGAACCCTTCGTAGTGACGCTGCTGCAGCTGCGAGTCGATCTGCTTCACCGTCTCCAGGCCGACACCCACCATGATGAGGATCGACGTACCGCCGAACGGCAGGTTGGCGGACATGCCCATGAGGACGACGATCAGCGTCGGGATGAGTGCGATGACCACGAGGTAGAGCGCGCCCGCCGACGTGATACGGGTGATCACGTAGTCCAGGTACTCCGCGGTCGTTCGGCCGGCGCGGATGCCGGGGATGAAGCCGCCGTACTTCTTCATGTTGTCCGCGACCTCGTCCGGGTTGAACGTGATCGAGGTGTAGAAGAAGCAGAAGAACAGGATCAGGAGCGCGTACAGGGTGATGTACAGGGCCGCGTCCTGACGGGCCAGGTTGCTCTCCACCCACTGCACCCAGCCGGAGCCCTGGTTACCGAACTGGGCGATCAGCGTCGGGACCGCGAGGATCGACGACGCGAAGATCACGGGGATCACGCCCGCCATGTTGATCTTGATCGGGATGTAGGTGCTGGTGCCGCCGTACATGCGCCGGCCCACCATGCGCTTGGCGTACTGGACGGGCACGCGGCGCTGGGACTGCTCGACGTAAACCACCAGGCCGACGACGAGGACGATCACGGCGACCAGCACGATGATGTTGCGGATGCCGTTGGCGCCCTGCCAGACGCTGTTGAGACCGGCCGGGAAGCCGGCGACGATCGAGGTGAAGATCAGCAGCGACATGCCGTTGCCGACGCCGCGCTCGGTGATGAGCTCGCCCAGCCACATGATCAGACCGGTACCGGCGGTCATGGTGATCACCATGAGCAGCATCGTGATGATCGAGTCGTCGATCAGGACGTTGAAGCCAAAGAGCAGGCCCTGCCGCGCGGTCACGATGATCGTCGTCGACTGCAGGATCGCGAGCGCGATGCTCAGGTAGCGCGTGTACTGCGTCATCTTGGCCTGGCCGGCCTGCCCCTCCTTGTGGAGGGCCTCGAAACGAGGGATGACGACGCGCAGCAGCTGGATGATGATCGAGGCCGTGATGTACGGCATGATCCCCAGCGCGAAGATCGACAGCTGCAGCAGCGCGCCGCCGCTGAAGATGTTGACGATGCCGAGCAGGCCGGTGTCGCCCTGCATCAAGTCCACCGCCGACCGGACGGCGCGGTAGTCCACTCCCGGCGTGGGGATGAACGATCCGAGGCGGAAGATCGCCATCACCGCGATCGTGAACAGCAGCTTGCGCCGCAGATCGGGCGTGCGGAAAGCCCGTGCGAATGCGGTAAGCACCTATCCTCCAAGCCCGCCACGTGCGGGTTCCGTGTGTTGCCGACTCTGCCGGCGGGGCTTCAGGGGCCACGCGTCCTAGCGTGGCCTGACCGTCTCGGATTCTACGGGCACCCGAGGGATGCGCCGCCCTCAGTGCACGGCCGATGACAGCACGCAGGGCCGGGGGCGCCATCTGCGCCTCCGGCCCTGCGTGGTGATTGTCAGTCCTCCGAGACCGAACCGCCGGCAGCCAGGATCTTCTCCTTGGCCGAGCCCGACAGCTTGTCGACCTGGACGTCCAGCTTGACGTTGATCTCGCCGGTGCCGAGAAGCTTCACCGGCTGACCCTTGCGGACCGCGCCCTTGGCGACGAGGTCCTCGACGGTGACGGAGCCACCCTCGGGGTACAGCGCGGCGAGCTTGTCCAGGTTCACGACCTGGAATTCGACACGGAACGGGTTCTTGAACCCGCGGAGCTTCGGGAGGCGCATGTGCAGCGGCATCTGCCCACCCTCGAAGCGCTGGGGAACCTGGTAACGAGCCTTCGTACCCTTGGTACCGCGGCCCGCCGTCTTACCCTTCGACGCCTCACCACGACCCACGCGGGTCTTGGCGGTCTTGGCGCCGGGGGCCGGACGCAGGTGGTGAATCTTGAGCGGCTTCACGGCGTCGACCACAGTGGTCTCGGCGTCTGCCGCTCGCTCAGCCTTCTTGGCCTCAGCCATGCTCAGTCGACCTCCTCGACGGTCACCAGGTGCGAGACCGTGTTGACCATGCCGCGGATCTCGGGACGGTCCTCCTTGACGGCGGTGTCGCCGATCTTCTTGAGGCCCAGGGTCCGCAGCGTCTCGCGCTGGTTCTTCTTGCCGCCGATGGCGGACTTGGTCTGGGTCACCTTGAGACGCACCATCACGCACCCACCTTCTCCGCAGCGTCCTTCTTCGCGGCCAGGCCGGCGGCCTGGGCGCGGAGCAGGGCGGCCGGAGCAACGTCCTCGAGCGCGAGCCCACGGCGCGCGGCCACGGCGGCCGGCTCCTCGAGCTGCTTGAGGGCCGCGATCGTCGCGTGCACGATGTTGATCGAGTTGGACGAGCCGAGCGACTTGCTCAGGATGTCGTGGACGCCCGCACAGTCCAGCACGGCACGCACCGGACCACCGGCGATGACGCCGGTACCCGGCGAGGCCGGACGCAGGAACACGACGCCGGCGGCAGCCTCACCCTGAACGGGGTGCGGGATGGTGCCCTGGATGCGGGGGACGCGGAAGAAGTTCTTCTTCGCCTCCTCGACACCCTTGGCGATCGCCGCGGGCACCTCCTTGGCCTTGCCGTAGCCGACACCCACGGTGCCGTCACCGTCGCCCACCACGACGAGCGCGGTGAAGCTGAAGCGGCGACCACCCTTGACGACCTTCGCGACGCGGTTGATCGTCACGACGCGCTCGACAAAGGCGCTCTTCTCCGCCTCGCGGCGGTCGTTGCGGCGGTCGTCGCGGCGGTTGCTCCGACGGCCGTCGTTGTTGGAATCGTTGGCGCCCTGAGGGGCGCCGGTGCGCTGCCCTGCAGCCATCAGAGGTTCCTCATCTTCCGTGCGTTGGTCGTCATCACAGCGCCAGACCTGCCTCGCGAGCACCGTCGGCGACGGCGGCGACACGACCGTGGTACTTGTTGCCACCGCGGTCGAAGACCACGGCCTCCACGCCGGCAGCCTTGGCGCGCGCGGCGACGAGCTCGCCCACCTTGCGGGCCTTGGCGACCTTGTCGCCGTCGAAGGCACGAAGGTCGGCCTCGAGGGTCGTGGCGGAGGCAACCGTCTTGCCCGCGGTGTCGTCGACGATCTGAGCCACCATGTGGCGGTTCGAGCGCGTCACGACGAGACGGGGGCGAGCAGCGCTGCCCTTGATCTTCTTGCGCAAGCGGAGGTGGCGGCGCTGGCGCGCGACGGCCTTGCCCTTGCCCAGGATCTTGATAGCCATCACTTACCAGCCTTTCCGACCTTGCGGCGGACGACCTCGCCGGCGTAGCGCACACCCTTGCCCTTGTACGGCTCGGGCTTGCGGATCTTGCGAATGTTCGCCGCGACCTCGCCGACCTGCTGCTTGTCGATACCGGCCACCGAGAACTTGGTGGGCGACTCGACCGCGAAGGTGATGCCCGCAGGGGCCTCCACCGTCACGGGGTGGCTGAAGCCGAGCGCGAACTCGAGCGTGTTGCCCTTGGCGGCGACGCGGTAACCCGTGCCGACGATCTCGAGCTTCTTCTCGTAGCCCTGGGTGACACCGGTGACGATGTTGGCCAGCAGCGTGCGGGTGAGGCCGTGCAGCGCACGGGAGTCACGCTCGTCGTTGGGACGCGACACGACCAGCGTGCTGTCCTCCGAGGCGACCGTGATGGGGGCGGGCACGGTGTGCTCAAGGGTGCCCTTGGGGCCCTTGATGGTCACGAGCGAGCCCGAGATGGTGACGTCCACGCCAGCGGGAACCTGGACGGGGATCTTGCCGATTCGAGACATGGCTTGTATCTCCCTTCCTGATTACCAGACGTAGGCGAGGACCTCGCCACCGACGCCCTTGGCCTGAGCCTGGCGGTCGGTGAGGAGGCCGGAGGAGGTCGAGAGGATCGCAACACCAAGGCCACCGAGGACCTTGGGGAGCTCCGTCGACTTCGCGTACTTGCGAAGTCCCGGCTTCGAGACGCGGCGGACGCCCGACAGGGCACGCTCGCGGTTCGGGCCGTACTTCAGGGTGATGGTGAGGCTCTTGCCCACCTTCGCGTCCTCGACGACGAAACCGGAGATGTAGCCCTCGGCCTTGAGAATCTCCGCGATGTGGAGCTTCAGCTTCGAGGACGGCATCGTCACGGTGTCGTGGTGAGCCGAGTTGGCGTTCCGCAGACGCGTGAGCATGTCTGCGATCGGGTCGGTCATCGTCATCTGGGCTCTTTGCCCTTCCTCGCCGTGGTTTCCGCCCGGCTCTTCATGGACAGGCCATGAGGTCCCGGGCGGACCTGCGACGTCCTAGGTGTTACCAGCTGCTCTTGGTGACGCCGGGGAGCTCGCCACGGTGGGCCATCTCCCGGACGCAGATGCGGCACAGGCCGAACTTGCGGTAGACCGAGTGCGGTCGGCCGCAGCGCTGGCACCGGGTGTAGGCGCGGACCGCGAACTTGGGCTTCGCGGCGGCCTTGTTGATCAGGGCCTTCTTCGCCATGTCAGTTCTCCTCCTTGAAGGGGAAGCCGAGACGGCGGAGCAGGGAGCGGCCCTCGTCGTCGGTGTTAGCCGTCGTCACGACCGTGATGTCCATGCCGCGGACGCGGTCGATCCTGTCCTGGTCGATCTCGTGGAACATCGACTGCTCGGTGAGACCGAAGGTGTAGTTGCCGTGGCCGTCGAACTGCTTGGGCGACAGGCCACGGAAGTCGCGGATACGCGGGAGGGCGACCGACAGCAGACGGTCGAGGAACTCCCACATGCGGTCACCGCGCAGCGTCACGTGGGCGCCGATCGGCATACCCTCGCGCAGCTTGAACTGGGCAATGGACTTGCGCGCCTTCGTGACCTGCGGCTTCTGGCCCGTGATCGCGGTGAGGTCGCGGATGGCGCCCTCGATCAGCTTCGAGTCCTTGGCGGCGTCGCCGACACCCATGTTCACGACGATCTTGGTCAGACCGGGAACCAGGGTGACGTTCGGGTAGCCGAACTCCTCGCGGAGGCCGGGCAGGATCTCCTCGCGGTACTTCTGCTTGAGGCGCGGCAAGGCCGGGGCCACCAGGGTGTTCTCCTGAGTCGTCACAGTCCTCACACGTCCTTCCCGGAGCGCTTCGCGATGCGGACGCGAACCGTCTTGGTCTTACCGTCGCGCTCCACCTGCTCGAGGCGGAAGCCGACACGGGAGCCCTTCTTGGTCTCCGGATCGACGAGCATGACGTTGGAGACGTGGATCGGGGCCTCGATGGTCTCGATGCCACCGGTGCGGGTACCGCGCGAGGTCTGGCCGGCCTTGACGTGCTTGGTCACACGCTGGACGCCCTCGACGATGATGCGGTCCGAGTCCTTGAGGACCTCGAGCACGCGGCCCGCCTTGCCCTTGTCGCGACCGGCGATGACAACGACCTGGTCGCCCTTCTTGATCTTGGCCATGGTCAGAGCACCTCCGGCGCAAGCGAGATGATCTTCATGAACTTCTTGTCGCGAAGCTCGCGACCGACCGGGCCGAAGATGCGGGTACCACGGGGCTCACCGTCGCCCTTGAGGATGACGGCAGCGTTCTCGTCGAACTTGATGTAGGAACCGTCCGGGCGACGGCGCTCCTTGGCGGTCCGGACGATGACGGCCTTGACCACATCACCCTTCTTCACGTTGCCGCCGGGGATCGCGTCCTTGACGGTGGCGACGATCACGTCGCCAATACCGGCGTAGCGACGGCCGGAACCACCGAGAACGCGGATGCAGAGGACTTCCTTCGCACCCGTGTTGTCGGCGATCCGGAGTCGCGACTCCTGCTGGATCATTCAAATGCTCCTGTCGTCGAGCTGGTTCTCTCGTAGGACGAGCGTGCGGGCACGCGCGTCGGCACGGAGCCTGGCCGAACGGATTGTGGGTGAATGCCCCCCTGCACGCATACGTGTGTCACGTCGCAGGGTGGCCGATCGAAGAGTCTACGTTGCCCGGGCTACCCGAAGGAAGCCCGAGCGACGTAGATCACTCCGAAAGTGGGGTCACTTGGCCTTCTCGGCGATCTCGACCAGACGCCACCGCTTGGTGGCGGACAGCGGGCGAGTCTCCATGATGACGACCAGGTCGCCGATGCCGGCGCTGTTCTGCTCGTCGTGGGCCTTGACCTTGGTCGTGCGACGCATGACCTTGCCGTAGAGCGGGTGCTTCACCCGGTCCTCGACCTCGACCACGATGGTCTTGTCCATCTTGTCGCTGACCACGTAGCCGCGGCGAACCTTGCGGGTGCCACGGTCGGCGACGGGCGTCGCCTCAGTCGTCTCGTTGCTCATTCCTGCCTCACTCAGCGCTCGGAGCCGTACGGATGCCGAGCTCGCGCTCGCGCAGGATCGTGTAGATCCGCGAGATGTCGCGCTTGACGGCCTTGATGCGGCCGTGCGACTCGAGCTGACCGGTGGCCGACTGGAAGCGCAGGTTGAACAGCTCCTCCTTGGCCTTCTTCAGCTCCGCGACGAGCTTCTCGTCGGTGAAGCCGTCAAGGTCGGCCGGGGCCATGCCCTTGGTACCGATAGCCATCAGATCGCACCACCCTCGCGCACCACGAAACGGCACTTCATCGGGAGCTTGTGGATCGCGCGGCGCATGGCCTCACGAGCCAGGGGCTCCGGGACACCGGCCAGCTCGAAGACGATGCGGCCGGGCTTGACGTTGGCGACCCACCACTCGGGCGAACCCTTACCGGAACCCATGCGGGTCTCGGCGGGCTTCTTGGTCAGGGGACGGTCCGGGTAGATGTTGATCCAGACCTTTCCGCCACGCTTGATGTGGCGGGTCATCGCGATACGAGCAGCCTCGATCTGACGGTTGGTGACGTAGGCGGGCTCGAGAGCCTGAATGCCGTACTCGCCGAACGCGATCGTGTTGCCACCCTTCGAGGCGCCGGAGCGGCCCGGGTGGTGCTGCTTGCGGTGCTTGAGCCTGCGGGGGATCAGCATGCTCAGGCCTCCGTTCCGGTCTCAGCCGGCGCCTCGACGGCGGGGGCGGACGAGGACGCGGCCTCGGTCGCCTCACCGGTCGGGGCAGCCGAACGGTCGTTGCGGCGACCGCCACCACGACGCTCGCCGCGCTCGCCACGACCGTCGCGCTCAGCGCGCGGGCCACGGCCCTGACGCGGAGCGGAGGCGGCCTGCTGGGCGGCGAACTCCTTCTCGGTGATGTCGCCCTTGTAGATCCACACCTTCACGCCGATGCGGCCGAAGGTGGTGCGGGCCTCGAAGAAGCCGAAGTCGATGTTCGCGCGGAGCGTGTGCAGCGGCACACGACCCTCGCGGTAGAACTCCGAACGGCTCATCTCGGCGCCGCCGAGACGACCCGAGACCTGAACTCGGATGCCCTTGGCACCGGCGCGCTGCGCGGACTGCATGCCCTTGCGCATCGCACGGCGGAACGACACGCGGCTCGCGAGCTGCTCGGCGATGCCCTGGGCAACGAGCTGAGCCTCGATCTCGGCGTTCTTGACCTCAAGGATGTTCAGCTGGACCTGCTTGCCCGTGAGCTTCTCGAGCTCGCCGCGGATGCGGTCGGCCTCGGCACCACGGCGGCCGATCACGATGCCCGGGCGCGCCGTGTGGATGTCCACGCGGACGCGGTCGCGGGTGCGCTCGATCTCGACCTTGGCGATGCCGGCACGCTCGAGACCGGTGCTCATGAGCTTGCGGATCTGAACGTCCTCACGGACGTAGTCGCGGTACCGCTGGCCAGGCTTCGTGCTGTCGGCAAACCAGCGCGACCGGTGGTCGGTGGTGATGCCGAGGCGGTACCCGTGCGGGTGAACCTTCTGCCCCACTATCGGGCCCCTTCCTTCTTCTCACGCGGCGCGACGACCACGGTGATGTGGCTCGTGCGCTTGAGGATGCGGCTCGCGCGGCCCTGGGCACGCGGACGGAACCGCTTGAGAGTCGGGCCCTCGTCGACGAACGCGGCGGCGACGACGAGCTCCTGCTCGTCGAAGCGCTCGCTCGCTCGGTCGGCCTTCACCCGGGCGTTGGCGATCGCGGACTCCACGACCTTCAGCACCGGCTCGGCGGCGGCCTGGGGTGCGAACTTCAGCACCGCGACGGCCTCGCCGGCCTGCTTGCCACGGATGAGGTCCACGACGCGCCGGGCCTTCATCGGCGTAACGCGGACGAACCGCGCCTGCGCCTTGGCTTCCATTGCTGTCCTGCTTCCTTTTCTCAGACAGTCCAGATCGTCATCTCTGAGCTTGCGCTCAGCGACGACGACCCTTCTTGTCATCCTTCACGTGGCCGCGGAAGGTCCGCGTGGGGGCGAACTCGCCGAGCTTGTGGCCGACCATCGACTCGGTCACGAAGACCGGCGTGTGCTTGCGACCGTCGTGCACGGCGAACGTGTGACCGAGGAAGTCGGGCGTGATGACCGACCGACGAGACCAGGTCTTGATGACATTCTTGGTCCCCTTCTCGTTCTGCAGGTCGACCTTCTTCTGAAGGTGACCGTCGACGAAGGGGCCCTTCTTCAGGCTGCGAGGCATGTTCCAGGCTCCTATCAGCGCTTCTTGCCGGTACGGCGACGGCGGACGATCAGCTTGTCGCTCGGCTTGTTCGGACGGCGGGTACGACCCTCCGGCTGGCCCCACGGGCTCACCGGGTGGCGACCACCGGAGGTCTTGCCCTCTCCACCACCGTGCGGGTGGTCGATCGGGTTCATGGCGACACCACGCACGGTCGGGCGGACGCCCTTCCAGCGCATGCGGCCGGCCTTGCCCCAGTTGATGTTCGACTGCTCGGCGTTGCCGACCTCGCCGACCGTCGCGCGGCAGCGCAGGTCGACGTTGCGGATCTCACCGGACGGCATACGCAACTGGGCGTAGGGGCCGTCCTTGGCGACGAGCTGGACCGAGGCACCGGCCGAGCGGGCGATCTTCGCGCCGCCACCGGGACGCAGCTCGATGGCGTGGATGACCGTACCGGTCGGGATGTTGCGCAGCGGCAGGTTGTTACCGGGCTTGATGTCGGCACCGGCACCGGCCTCGACGACGTCACCCTGAGCAAGCTTGTTCGGGGCGATGATGTAGCGCTTCTCGCCGTCCGCGTAGTGCAGGAGCGCGATGCGCGCGGTGCGGTTGGGGTCGTACTCGATGTGAGCAACCTTGGCCGGCACGCCGTCCTTGTCGTGACGACGGAAGTCGATCACGCGGTACTGACGCTTGTGGCCACCACCCTTGTGGCGGGTGGTGATGCGACCGGAGTTGTTGCGGCCACCCGTCTTTGACAGGGGGCGGACCAGCGACTTCTCCGGCGTGGAGCGCGTGACCTCGACAAAGTCGGCAACGGACGACCCGCGACGACCCGGGGTAGTCGGCTTGTACTTACGGATACCCATTGTCAGTTCCTCAGCTCACCGGACCGCCGAAGATGTCGATCGAGCCCTCGCGGAGGGTGACGATCGCACGCTTCGTGTCCTTGCGCTTACCCAGGCCGAAACGCGTGCGACGCGTCTTGCCCTTGCGGTTGATGGTGTTCACCGAGCCGACCTTGACGCCGAAGACCTGCTCGACCGCGATCTTGATCTCGGTCTTGTTGGCCCGCGGGTCCACGACGAAGGTGTACTTGCCCTCGTCGAGGAGGCCGTAGCTCTTCTCGGAGACGACCGGCGCGAGCAGGATGTCGCGCGGGTCCTTCTGCACGGTGGTCACTTGGTGGCCTCCTCGACTGCGGCCTCGGCCGCCACATCCGACTCGGTCGCGATCGCCTTCGCGCCCTTGGCGGGGCCCTCGAGGAACGCGGCGAGCGCGCCCTCGGTGAAGACGACGTCGTCCGAGACGAGCACGTCGTACGTGTTGAGCTGGTCGGCCGTGAGCACGTGAAGGGTCGGGACGTTGCGCAGCGACAGGATCGTCGCCTCGTCCGAACGCTCGGTCACCACGAGGATGTGGGGACGCTCGGTCAGAGCCGCCAGGGTCTTCATCGCGGTCTTGGTCGACGGCGTGCCCTCGACACCGAAACCGGTGACGACGTGGACACGACCGGCGCGAGCGCGGTCGGACAGGGCACCGCGCAGGGCGGCGGCCTTCATCTTCTTGGGGGTGCGCTGGTCGTACGAGCGCGGCTGCGGGCCGTGGACGGTGCCACCACCGGCGAACTGCGGAGCGCGGATCGAACCCTGGCGGGCGCGGCCGGTGCCCTTTTGCTTGTACGGCTTCTTGCCACCACCGCGGACCTCGCCGCGGGTCTTGGTCGAGTGGGTGCCCTGGCGAGCAGCGGCACGCTGGGCGACGACGACCTGGTGGATCAGCGGGACGTTGGTGACGACGTCGAAGACCTCGGCGGGCAGGTCGGCGGTGCCGGCCTTCTTGCCCTGGGCGTCGAGGACGGTCACGGTCTGGGCGGTCTGCTCAGTCATTGTGCTCACGCACCCTTCGCAGCGGTCTTCACAACGACGACGCCGCCCTTGGGGCCGGGAACCGCGCCCTTGACGAGCAGCAGACCCTTCTCGGCGTCGACCGCGTGGACGGTCAGGTTCTGGGTGGTCTGGCGGACAGCGCCCATCCGACCAGCCATGCGCAGGCCCTTGAACACGCGCGACGGCGTCGAGGCGCCACCGATCGAGCCCGGCTTGCGGTGGTTTCGGTGCGAACCGTGCGATGCGCCCACACCGGCGAAGCCGTGGCGCTTCATGACACCGGCGGTGCCCTTGCCCTTGGTCGTACCCACGACGTCGACCACGGCGCCGGCCTCGAAGGCAGCGGCGGTGATCTCCTGACCGACCGAGTACTCGGCGGCGTCGGCGGTACGGATCTCGGCCACGTGGCGGCGCGGCGTCACGCCGGCCTTCTCGAAGTGGCCCTTGAGCGGCTTGGTGACCTTGCGCGGGTCGATCTGGCCGGCAGCGAGCTGGACGGCGGAGTAGCCGTCGTTCTCGGTGCTGCGAACCTGCGTCACGACATTGGTGTCGACCGCGACGACGGTGACGGGCACGAGGCGACCGGCCTCGTCCCACAGCTGCGTCATCCCGAGCTTGGTGCCCAGCACGGCGGTGACGTTCTTCTGAAGGTTGCTCATCTGTCAGTCACCTGCCTCAGAGCTTGATCTCGATGTTCACGTCGGCAGGCAGGTCGATACGCATGAGCGAGTCGACGGCCTTCGGCGTGGGATCGATGATGTCGATGAGCCGCTTGTGCGTGCGCATCTCGAAGTGCTCGCGGCTGTCCTTGTACTTGTGAGGCGACCGGATCACGACGAAGACGTTCTTCTCCGTCGGGAGCGGCACCGGGCCCACAACAGTCGCGCCGGCGCGGGTGACCGTGTCAACGATCTTGCGCGCGGAGCTGTCAATGACCTCGTGGTCATAGGACTTGAGCCGGATGCGGATCTTCTGTCCCGCCATGGCGTCGTCTGACTCTCTCTCTCGAACCGCTACTGTCCGACCCCCGCGCTCGGGCGTGTCGCTTGCGCGATCCGCACGAGGCCTGGAGGCCGTTGGATGGTGATCAGCCCACGCGGGGCCGACCACGACGTTGTCGGGCCTGTCGAACCCTCTCCTTGAGGACGTGCGTCCACCGAATCGGTCGTGCGGGCGCTCGTCGTGCGAACAGACTGCGACCCCGCGAACCCCTCGCCTGGAGGAGGACGTCCAGCCGACTCGCCGAACGCCGGGAAGCTCCCGAGGTTCCGCGCGGCTGCGGTGAGACACACTGTTCGACACGAGAAAGAACACGCCCGTGACAGGCAACTTCCCTAGTCTGCCACACCACCCACCGGATCCCAAGCCGGGGCCGGTGTGACGCTGCACCCAGCGACACGGCAGTGACACGGCAGTGACCCGACGGTCACCAACCGTGCACCGGCGGTGGCGGGACAGGGCGGTGGCGGGACAAGGCAGCGGCGCCCGGCACGCCGAAGGCCCGGGCTCCCTTGAGGGAACCCGGGCCCGGCGATCAGCCTGCCGGCGAGGCGGCGCGGCCGAAGGAGCTCAGCTCGGCAAGATCACTTGAGGATCTTGGTGACACGGCCGGAACCGACCGTGCGACCACCCTCACGGATGGCGAAGCCGAGGCCCTCCTCCATGGCGATGGGCTGGATGAGGTTGACCGTCATCTCGGTGTTGTCGCCGGGCATGACCATCTCGGTGCCCTCGGGCAGCGTGATGACGCCGGTGACGTCCGTGGTGCGGAAGTAGAACTGCGGGCGGTAGTTCGAGTAGAACGGGTTGTGACGGCCGCCCTCGTTCTTGCCGAGGATGTAGACCTGCGCCTCGAAGTCGGTGTGCGGGGTGATCGAACCCGGCTTCACGACGACCTGGCCACGCTCGACGTCCTCGCGCTTGATGCCGCGCAGGAGCAGACCGGTGTTGTCACCGGCCTGAGCCTGGTCCATCTGCTTGTGGAAGGTCTCGATGCCCGTGACCGTGGTCTTCTGCGGCTCGCGGATGCCGACGATCTCGACCTCGGTGTTGATGTTGAGCGTGCCACGCTCGACCTTACCGGTGACGACGGTGCCACGACCGGTGATCGTGAAGACGTCCTCGACCGGCATCAGGAACGGCTTGTCGAGGTCGCGCACCGGCTCCGGCACGTTCTCGTCGACGGCGGTCATGAGCTCGACGATCTTCTCGGTCCAGGCCGAGTCGCCCTGGAGCGCCTGGAAGCCCGACACGCGGACGACCGGGGCGTTGTCGCCGTCGAAGCCCTGCGACGACAGCAGCTCGCGGACCTCCATCTCGACGAGCTCGAGGATCTCCTCGTCCTCGACGACGTCACACTTGTTCAGCGCGACGAGGAGGTAGGGGACGCCGACCTGGCGGGCGAGCAGGACGTGCTCACGCGTCTGGGCCATCGGGCCATCGGTGGCGGCGACCACGAGGATGGCACCGTCCATCTGGGCGGCACCGGTGATCATGTTCTTGATGTAGTCAGCGTGACCGGGAGCGTCAACGTGCGCGTAGTGACGAGCCGGGGTCTCGTACTCGATGTGCGAGATGTTGATCGTGATACCGCGCTGCTTCTCCTCGGGCGCCTTGTCAATGCCGTCGAAGTCGACGACCTGGTTGGCGAGGTAGCCCTCCGACGCCGGGTACTTGTCGGCGAGGGTCTTGGAGATGGCGGCCGTCAGCGTCGTCTTACCGTGGTCGACGTGACCGATGGTACCGATGTTGACGTGCGGCTTGGTCCGCTCGAACTTGGCCTTAGCCACTGGGGTCCTCCTGGGACTCGGTAGATGATCCCGAACGTTGCGAGACTCGGCGAGAAGCCTACCTCCCGCGGGGCGACGGGGTTTTCCTACAGGTTGATGGTCTTGCAGGTCGACCTGTGGGGACTCACTCGCCCCGGGTCTTCTTGATGATCTCGTCAGCGACGTTGCGAGGAACCTCGGCGTAGCTGTCGAACTGCATCGAGTACACCGCGCGGCCCTGGGTCTTCGACCGAAGGTCACCGATGTAGCCGAACATCTCGCTGAGCGGCACCTGGGCACGCACGACCTTGACGCCGGTCGCGTCCTCCATCGACTGGATCATGCCACGACGCGAGTTGATGTCGCCGATGACGTCGCCCATGTACTCCTCGGGCGTGCGCACCTCGACCGCCATGAGCGGCTCGAGGAGCACCGGATCGGCGCGCTTGATGCCCTCCTTGAAGACCATCGAGCCGGCGATCTTGAATGCCATCTCCGACGAGTCCACGTCGTGGTAGGCGCCGTCGACCAGCGTAGCCTTGACGCCCACCATCGGGAAGCCGGCGAGGATACCCTGCTGCATCGCAGACTGGATACCAGCGTCGACCGACGGGATGTACTCGCGCGGGACGCGACCACCGGTGACGGCGTTCTCGAACTGGTAGAGCTCGCCCTCGCTGGTGTCCAGCGGCTCGAAGGTCACCAGAACCTTCGCGAACTGGCCCGAGCCACCGGTCTGCTTCTTGTGCGTGTAGCCGATCTTGTCCGCGGTGCGGCGGATCGTCTCGCGGTACGCGACCTGCGGCTTGCCGACGTTGGCCTCGACCTTGAACTCGCGACGCATGCGGTCGACGAGGATGTCGAGGTGGAGCTCGCCCATACCGCCGATGACGGTCTGGCCGGTCTCCTCGTCCAGCTTGACGCGGAAGGTCGGGTCCTCCTCGGCGAGCTTCTGGATCGCCGTCGAGAGCTTCTCCTGGTCGGCCTTCGTCTTGGGCTCGATGGCCACGTCGATGACCGGCTCCGGGAAGCTCATCGACTCGAGGATGACCTGCGACGACGGGTCGCACAGGGTGTCACCGGTGGTGACGTCCTTGAGGCCGATGAACGCGTAGATGTGACCCGCCGACGCCTCGTCGACCGGGTTCTCCTTGTTCGCGTGCATCTGGAAGATCTTGCCGACGCGCTCCTTCTTCCCCTTGGTCGAGTTCACGACCTGGGAGCCGGAGGGCACCTTGCCGGAGTAGACGCGGATGAAGGTGAGCTTGCCGAAGTACGGGTGCGTGGCGATCTTGAACGCGAGAGCCGCGAACGGCTCCGTGGCGTCCGCGTGACGCTCGATCTCGGTCTCGGCGTTCTTCGGGTCGTGACCCGTGATGGCCGGGATGTCGAGCGGGGACGGGAGGTAGTCCACGACGGCGTCGAGCATGGGCTGGACGCCCTTGTTCTTGAAGGCCGAGCCACACAGGACCGGGAAGGCCTCGCCGGAGATCGTGAGCTTGCGGATGCCGCCCTTGATCTCCTCGACGGACAGGTCGCCGTCCTCGAAGAACTTCTCCATCAGGGCCTCGTCCGTCTCGGCGACGGCCTCGAGCAGCTTCTCGCGGTACTCGGCGGCCTTGTCGGCGAGGTCGGCGGGGATCTCCTCGACGGTGTACTCGGCACCCATCTTGGTCTCGCCGCGCCAGACGATCGCGCGCATCTCGACCAGGTCGACGACGCCTTCGAAGTCGTTCTCGGCACCGATCGGGAGCTGGATGACCAGCGGGCGAGCCTTGAGACGGTTGATGATGGTGTCGACCGTGAAGTAGAAGTCCGCACCCAGCTTGTCCATCTTGTTGACGAAGCAGATGCGCGGGACGTCGTACTTGTCGGCCTGGCGCCACACCGTCTCGGACTGGGGCTCGACACCCTCCTTGCCGTCGAAGACGGCCACGGCACCGTCGAGGACGCGCAGCGAGCGCTCCACCTCAACCGTGAAGTCGACGTGGCCCGGCGTGTCGATGACGTTGATCTGCGTCTCGTTGGGCTTGCCCTTGTTCCAGAAGGCGGTCACAGCAGCGGACGTGATCGTGATGCCACGCTCCTGCTCCTGCTCCATCCAGTCGGTGGTCGAGGCACCGTCGTGCGTCTCGCCCATCTTGTAGTTGACGCCCGTGTAGTACAGGATCCGCTCGGTCGTCGTCGTCTTGCCGGCATCGATGTGGGCCATGATGCCGATGTTCCGGACCTTGCTCAGGTCGGTCAGCACGTCAAGTGCCACGGTGGGTTCCCCTTAGAGAGAGTGAGGGCGGCGCGCCTGCGGCCCCGGGGACCGGGGTCCCCGGGGCTGACGACGATTACCAGCGGTAGTGGGCGAACGCGCGGTTCGACTCGGCCATCTTGTGCATGTCCTCGCGGCGCTTGACCGCGGCACCGAGGCCGTTGGATGCGTCGAGGATCTCGTTCATCAGACGCTCGGTCATGGTCTTCTCGCGGCGGGCGCGCGAGAAGTCCGTCAGCCAGCGCAGGGCCAGCGTCGTCGAGCGGACGGGGCGAACCTCGACCGGGACCTGGTAGGTCGCGCCACCGACGCGGCGGCTGCGGACCTCGAGGGCCGGGCGGACGTTCTCCAGCGCGCGCTTGAGGACGACGACCGGGTCCTGGTCGGTCTTCGCACGGACGCCCTCGAGCGCCTCGTAGACGATCGCCTCGGCGGTGGACTTCTTGCCGTCGAGCAGGATCTTGTTGATCAGCTGCGTGACGACGGGGGACCCGTAGACGGGGTCGACGACGAGCGGCCGCTTGGGGGCCGGACCCTTACGAGGCATCAGGCCTTCTCCTTCTTCGCGCCGTAGCGGCTGCGGGCCTGCTTACGGTTCTTCACACCCTGGGTGTCGAGGGCGCCACGAACGATCTTGTAGCGGACACCGGGGAGGTCCTTCACACGGCCGCCACGCACGAGCACGATCGAGTGCTCCTGCAGGTTGTGGCCGACGCCGGGGATGTAGGCGGTGACCTCGATGCCGGAGGACAACTTCACACGCGCAACCTTGCGGAGCGCCGAGTTCGGCTTCTTGGGGGTGGTGGTGTACACACGGGTGCACACGCCGCGCCGCTGCGGGGAGCCCTTCAGCGCGGGAGTGTTCGACTTCCCCGGCTTCGTGGCCCGGCCCTTGCGGACGAGCTGCTGGATCGTAGGCACTACGTCTCCGTCGTCTTCTTGAGCTCACGGAGACCGGCCGGCCCCCGTCATGGTAAAGAGTTTGCGGGCCGGCAGCAGCGACGGACCCGCAGTCTCACGAAGGGACCGCTACGCCACAAACCACCGGCTCGATGGCCCGGGCCTCACGGACGCCGGGACCTGCTGCTGTCGGATGACACCTGTCGAATGACACCTGTTGCGAGACAGGGCAGGCACGGCTGCCAACGGTACACGCCGAAGGGCGGGGCGGTCAACTGACCACCCCGCCCTTCACGGAGAACTGCTTCCGCAGAGACCTGCTGGGGCCCGACTCCTCAGCGGAAGTCGCCGAAGTCCAGGTCCTCCAGCGGGATCGCCTCGCCCGAGCCCATGCCGAGCGTCGGGAAGTCGATCTCGTCGTAGCCGAAGCTCGGGTAGAGCTCCGCCTTGGCCTGCTCGGTCGGCTCGACCTCGACGTTGCGGTAGCGGGACAAGCCCGTGCCGGCGGGGATGAGCTTACCGATGATGACGTTCTCCTTGAGGCCCAGCAGCGGGTCTCGGCGACCACTCATCGCCGCCTCGGTGAGCACGCGGGTCGTCTCCTGGAAGGAGGCGGCCGAGAGCCACGAGTCGGTGGCGAGCGACGCCTTGGTGATGCCCATCAGCTCGGGACGGCCCGAGGCCGGCTGACCGCCCTCGGCGACCGCGCCACGGTTCGCGTCCTCGAAGCGGCGACGCTCGGCGAGCTCGCCCGGCAGGAGCGTGGTGTCACCCGAGTCGAGCACGGTCACGCGGCGCAGCATCTGCCGCACGATGACCTCGATGTGCTTGTCGTGGATGTCCACACCCTGGCTGCGGTAGGTCTCCTGGACCTCGTCCACCAGGAACTTCTGCGCGGCGCGCGGGCCGAGGATGCGCAGGACCTTCTTCGGGTCGCGGGCACCCTGGACCAGCTGGGTGCCGACCTGGACGTGCTCGCCGTCCTCCACCATCAGGCGCGAGCGCTTCGAGACCTGGTACCGGATCTCCTCGGAGCCGTCGTCCGGCGTGAGGATCAGCTGGCGCGAGCGCTCGGCGTCCTCGATCGCGATGCGACCGGTGAACTCCGCGATCGGGGCCTCACCCTTGGGGGTGCGGGCCTCGAAGAGCTCGGTGACGCGGGGCAGACCCTGCGTGATGTCGTCGGCCGAGGCGACGCCACCGGTGTGGAACGTCCGCATCGTCAGCTGCGTGCCGGGCTCACCGATCGACTGGGCCGCGATGATGCCCACGGCCTCCCCGATGTCGACGAGCTTGCCGGTGGCCAGCGAGCGGCCGTAGCACTTGGCGCAGGTGCCGACGCGGGACTCACAGGTGAGGACCGAGCGCACCTTGACGTTCTCGATACCGGCGGCCAGCAGTGCCTCGATCTCGGCGTCACCGGCGTCCTCGCCACCGCGGGCGATGACGCTGCCGTCGCCGTCGTGCACGTCCGTGGCCAGCGTGCGGGCGTAGATCGAGGTCTCGACCCGGGCGTGCGGGACCAGCGTGTCACCGATGCGCTCGGCGACCGGCAGGACCAGACCACGCTCGGTGCCGCAGTCGTCCTCACGGATGATGACGTCCTGCGACACGTCGACCAGACGACGGGTCAGGTAGCCCGAGTCCGCCGTACGCAGCGCCGTGTCGGCCAGACCCTTACGGGCACCGTGCGAGGCGATGAAGTACTCGAGGACGGAGAGGCCCTCGCGGTAGTTGGACTTGATCGGGCGCGGGATGATCTCGCCCTTCGGGTTCGCCACGAGCCCGCGCATACCGGCGATCTGGCGGACCTGCATCCAGTTACCACGGGCACCCGAGGACACCATGCGGTACAGGGTGTTCCGCGAGTTGTTCTCGAGGTTCTCGCGCATGACCGAGGCGACCTTGTCGGTGGCCTGGGTCCAGATCTCGATGAGCTCCTGACGGCGCTCGTCGTCGGTGATCAGACCGCGGTCGAACTGCTGCTGCACCTTGAGGGCACGGCCCTCGTGCTCGTCGAGGATGTCGTTCTTGACCTCCGGCATCGCGACGTCGGAGATCGCGATGGTGACCCCCGAGCGGGTGGCCCACTTGTAGCCGGCGTCCTTGAGGGCGTCGAGCGCCGCGGCGACCTCGACCTTCGGGTACGACTCCGCGAGGTCGTTGACGATCGTCGAGAGCTCCTTCTTGCCCACGACGCCATTCTGGAACGGGTAGTCGACCGGGAGCGCCTCGTTGAACAGCGTGCGACCGAGGGTGGTCTCGAAGAGCAGCGGCACGTCGGGCTCCCAGCCCTCCGGCTCCTCGCCCGGCTCGAAGACCAGGTCCGCCATGCGGATCTTGACCTTGGCGTTCAGGTCGAGCTGTCCCCGGTCGAAGGCCATGATCGCCTCGGCCTGGGACGCGAAGACGCGGCCGTCGCCCTTGGCACCCTCGCGGTCCGACGTCAGGTGGTGCAGACCGATGATCATGTCCTGCGAGGGCATGGTCACCGGGCGGCCGTCCGACGGCTTGAGGATGTTGTTCGACGACAGCATCAAGATCCGCGCCTCGGCCTGCGCCTCCGCGCTCAGCGGCAGGTGCACGGCCATCTGGTCACCGTCGAAGTCGGCGTTGAAGGCGGCGCAGACGAGCGGGTGCAGGTGGATGGCCTTGCCCTCGACGAGCTGCGGCTCGAAGGCCTGGATACCCAGACGGTGCAGCGTGGGGGCACGGTTGAGCAGCACGGGGTGCTCGGTGATGACCTCTTCAAGGACGTCCCACACGACCGAGCGGGTGCGCTCGACCATGCGCTTGGCCGACTTGATGTTCTGCGCGTGGTTGAGCTCCACGAGGCGCTTCATCACGAACGGCTTGAACAGCTCGAGCGCCATCTGCTTGGGCAGACCGCACTGGTGCAGCTTCAGCGTCGGGCCGACCACGATGACCGAACGGCCCGAGTAGTCGACACGCTTGCCGAGCAGGTTCTGACGGAAACGACCCTGCTTGCCCTTGAGCATGTCCGAGATGGACTTCAGCGGGCGGTTGCCGGGGCCCGTGACCGGGCGGCCGCGGCGACCGTTGTCGAAGAGCGAGTCCACGGCCTCCTGGAGCATGCGCTTCTCGTTGTTGACGATGATCTCCGGAGCACCCAGGTCGAGCAGGCGCTTGAGGCGGTTGTTCCGGTTGATCACGCGGCGGTACAGGTCGTTGAGGTCCGACGTCGCGAAGCGGCCACCGTCGAGCTGCACCATCGGGCGCAGGTCCGGCGGGATGACCGGGACGGCGTCGAGCACCATCGCCGTGGGCGAGTTGGTGGTGGTGAGGAACGCGTTGACGACCTTGAGGCGCTTGAGGGCGCGGGTCTTGCGCTGGCCCTTGCCCGAGCGGATGATCTCGCGCAGGTTCTCGGCCTCGGCCTCCAGGTCGAACGACTCAAGGCGCTTCTGGATCGCGTTCGCGCCCATCGAGCCCTCGAAGTAGGTGCCGTAGCGGTCCTGCAGCGAGCGGTACAGCATCTCGTCACCCTCGAGGTCGGCGACCTTGAGGTTCTTGAAGCGGTCCCAGACGTTCTCGAGGCGCTCGATCTCCTGGTCCGCCCGCTTGCGCAGGTTCGACATCTCGCGCTCGGCGGCGTCACGCACCTTGCGGCGCGCGTCGGCCTTCGCACCCTCGGCCTCGAGCTGGGTCAGGTCGGCCTCGAGCTTGACGGCACGAGCGTTGATGTCGTTGTCGCGGCGGTCCGCGATCTCCTTCTTCTCCAGGTCGATCTCCGCCTGGAGACGCGGCAGGTCCTCGTGACGGCCCTCGTCGTCGACCCACGTGATCATGTAGGCCGCGAAGTAGATGACCTTCTCCAGGTCCTTCGGCGCGAGGTCGAGCAGGTAGCCCAGGCGCGAGGGCACACCCTTGAAGAACCAGATGTGCGTGACCGGGGCAGCCAGCTCGATGTGGCCCATGCGCTCACGGCGGACCTTCGAGCGGGTGACCTCCACACCACAGCGCTCGCAGACGATGCCCTTGAAGCGCACGCGCTTGTACTTGCCGCAGTAGCACTCCCAGTCCCGGGTGGGGCCGAAGATCTTCTCGCAGAAGAGGCCGTCCTTCTCGGGCTTGAGGGTGCGGTAGTTGATGGTCTCGGGCTTCTTGACCTCGCCGTGCGACCACGCGCGGATGTCGTCCGCGGTCGCCAGGCCGATACGCAGCTCGTCGAAGACGTTGACGTCGAGCAAAGTGTCCTACTTCCTAAAACTCAGGTGATCGTCGAAGTGCGGTCCGAGGACCGGATCAGATCTCGTCGATGCTGGACGCGGCGTTGGGGCGGCGGGAGAGGTCGATGCCGAGCTCCTCCGCGGCGCGGTACACCTCGTCGTCGGACTCCTTCATCTCGATGGAGGAGCCGTCCGAGGACAGCACCTCCACGTTCAGGCAGAGCGACTGCATCTCCTTGAGGAGCACCTTGAAGGACTCCGGGATGCCCGAGTCGGGGATGTTCTCGCCCTTGACGATCGCCTCGTAGACCTTCACGCGGCCCGGGACGTCGTCGGACTTGATGGTGAGCAGCTCCTGGAGGGTGTAGGCGGCGCCGTACGCCTCGAGCGCCCACACCTCCATCTCGCCGAACCGCTGGCCGCCGAACTGGGCCTTACCGCCCAGGGGCTGCTGCGTGATCATCGAGTACGGACCGGTCGAGCGGGCGTGGATCTTGTCGTCGACCAGGTGGTGGAGCTTGAGGATGTACATGTAGCCGACCGAGACCGCCTCGGGGAACGGCTCGCCGGAGCGGCCGTCGAAGAGACGAGCCTTGCCGTCGAGGCCGACCATGCGGCCGTCGGTGCCCACCATCTGCTCGTCGTAGGTGACGTCGAGGTCACGCGCGGGGCGGATGGTCGAGCCGAGCAGACCGCGCAGCGCGCTCTCCTCCAGGCCGTCGAAGACCGGGGTCGCGACGGGGGTGAACGGCGTCGTCTTGGCGGCGACCGCCGGCACCGACTCCTTCCACGAGGTGTCGCCCTCGGCGGACTCCACGTCCCAGCCACGGCTGGCGACCCAGCCGAGGTGCGTCTCGAGGACCTGGCCGACGTTCATACGCCCCGGGACACCGAGCGGGTTGAGAATCACGTCGACCGGCGTGCCGTCGGGCAGGAACGGCATGTCCTCCTGCGGCAGGATCTTGGAGATGACGCCCTTGTTGCCGTGACGGCCGGCGAGCTTGTCACCCACGGTGATCTTGCGGCGCTGGGCGATGTACACGCGGACCAGCTGGTTGACCCCGGCGGGCAGCTCGTCGCCGTCCTCGCGGTTGAACTCGCGCACGCCGATGACGGTGCCGGACTCGCCGTGGGGCACCTTCAGGGAGGTGTCGCGGACCTCGCGGGCCTTCTCACCGAAGATGGCGCGCAGCAGGCGCTCCTCCGGGGTCAGCTCGGTCTCACCCTTCGGGGTCACCTTGCCGACCAGCACGTCGCCGGCGCCGACCTCGGCACCGATGCGGATGATGCCGCGCTCGTCGAGGTCGGCGAGCACGTCCTCGGAGACGTTCGGGATGTCCCGCGTGATCTCCTCCGGGCCGAGCTTGGTGTCGCGGGCGTCGACCTCGTGCTCCTCGATGTGGATCGAGGAGAGGACGTCGTCCTCGATGAGGCGCTGCGACAGGATGATCGCGTCCTCGTAGTTGTGACCCTCCCACGACATGAACGCGACGAGGAGGTTGCGGCCCAGGGCGAGCTCGCCCTCGTCGGTCGCGGGGCCGTCGGCCAGGACCGAGCCGGGTTCGATCCGCTGACCCTCGCGCACGATCACGCGCTGGTTGTAGCTCGTGCCTTGGTTCGAGCGGACGAACTTCGCGATGCGGTACGACGACGTGGTGGCGTCGTCGTTCGCGACGATCACGAGGTCGGCCGACACCTCGGTGACGACACCGGCCTTGGTGGCCACGACGACGTCGCCCGCGTCGATGGCGGCGCGGCGCTCCATGCCGGTGCCGACGAGCGGCATCTCGGAGCGGACCAGCGGCACCGCCTGGCGCTGCATGTTGGCACCCATGAGGGCGCGGTTGGCGTCGTCGTGCTCGAGGAACGGGATGAGCGCGGTCGCGACCGACACCATCTGGCGCGGGGAGACGTCGATGTAGTCGACCTCGGAGACCGGGACGTCGGAGGTCTCGCCGCCCTTGACCCGCACGAGGACGCGCGGCTCCTGGAAGTGGCCGTCCTCGGTCAGCGGCGTGTTCGCCTGGGCGATGACGTAGCGGTCCTCGTCGTCGGCGGTGAGGTAGTCGATCTGGTCGGTGACCTGGCCACCCTCGACCTTGCGGTACGGCGTCTCGATGAAGCCGAACGGGTTGATGCGGCCGAAGGACGCGAGCGAACCGATCAGGCCGATGTTAGGGCCTTCCGGCGTCTCGATCGGGCACATGCGGCCGTAGTGCGACGGGTGGACGTCGCGGACCTCCATGCCGGCGCGGTCGCGCGAGAGACCACCCGGGCCGAGGGCGTTCAGGCGACGCTTGTGCGTCAGGCCCGCCAGCGGGTTGTTCTGGTCCATGAACTGCGACAGCTGCGAGGTGCCGAAGAACTCGCGGATCGAGGCGACGACCGGGCGGATGTTGATCAGCGTCTGCGGCGTGATGGCCTCGACGTCCTGCGTCGTCATGCGCTCGCGGACCACGCGCTCCATGCGGGACAGGCCCGTGCGCACCTGGTTCTGGATGAGCTCGCCGACGGCGCGGATGCGGCGGTTGCCGAAGTGGTCGATGTCGTCGGTCTCGACCCGGACCTCGATCGGCTCACCGTTGCGGGTGCCCGGCAGGGTCGCGACGTCGGCGTGCAGCGCGGCCAGGTACTTGATCGTCGCGACGATGTCCTCGCGGCGCAGCACCGACTCGCTCAGCTCGGCGTCCGCGCCCAGCTTCTTCGAGACCTTGTAGCGGCCGACCTTCGCCAGGTCGTAGCGCTTCGGGTTGAAGTAGAAGTTCTCGAGCAGCGCGCGGCCGGCCTCGACCGTCGGCGGCTCACCCGGGCGGATCTTGCGGTAGAGGTCGACGAGCGCCTCTTCCTCGGTGTGGACGTGGTCCTTCTCCAGGGTGTCGAGCACGGCCGGGAACTGCGCGAACTCCTCGCGGAGCTCCGACTCGGTCATGCCGAGCGCCTTGAGCAGCACGGTGACCGACTGCTTGCGCTTGCGGTCGACGCGCACGCCGACGGCGTCACGCTTGTCGATCTCGAACTCCAGCCAGGCGCCGCGCGACGGGATGATCTTCGCGGAGAAGACGTCCTTGTCCGACGTCTTGTCGGGGGTGCGCTCGAAGTACACGCCCGGGGAGCGGACGAGCTGCGAGACGACGACACGCTCGGTGCCGTTGATGATGAAAGTGCCGCGCGGCGTCATGAGCGGGAAGTCGCCCATGAAGACGGTCTGCGACTTGATCTCGCCCGTCGTGTAGTTCACGAACTCCGCGGTGACGTACAGCGGGGCGGCGTACGTGAAGTCCTTCTCCTTGCACTCCTCCGGCGAGTACTTCGCCGGCTCGAAGCGGTGGTCGGAGAACGAGAGGGACATCGACTGGCCGAAGTCCTCGATCGGCGAGATCTCCTCGAAGATCTCCTCCAGCCCGGAGGTCGCGGGCACGGCCGACTCCGCGGCGGCGACACGCGCCTGCCAGGCCTCGTTGCCCAGGAGCCAGTCGAAGCTCTCGGTCTGCAGGCCCAGGAGGTCCGGGACCTCGAAGGGCTCATAGATCTTGGCAAAGGAGACGCGGCGGGAGGCAGTGCGGTTCGCGATGGCGTCGGCGGACGGAGCAGAAGGGGTGCGCGAGGCAGCCAAGAGGGGTCCTTCCCTGCAGTTCGATGGCACGCTGTACGCTGCATGCGCTGCCAGGCCACCCCCGAGGGTCACCGGCCGCAAGAGTCTGGAGACGAGGTCTCTGCAGGGCCTGGCGGCTGGCGGAGGTGTCGGGAGGGTGGCGAGAGCACACGCGAGCGCAAAGCGCAAGCGTAGCCGACCCTGTCAAGTTTGTCCACGTCGCGATGGCGCGCCGAAGGACGCCTAGCAGGGCCGGTCGGTTGTTCGGTGCGTGTCGGGTCCGTCACGGTGGACGGGGCCCGGCTCGCGGACCGGGATGGTGCGAGGCGTTGTCTCGGTGGCCGCCATATGCCGCCCAAGAACAGCGGTCCGGAGAGTCTACGCCTCCCCGGCAAGAAAGAGGCCCCGCTCCCATCAGGGAACGGGGCCTCCTCTGTGAAGCTTGCGGCTCAGGCCGCGGTGGTCTGCGCCCTCACGGGCGCGAGATCACTTGAGCTCGACGGTCGCGCCGGCGCCCTCAAGCTGCGCCTTGGCCTTCTCGGCGGTCTCCTTGTTGACGGCCTCGAGGACCGGCTTCGGGGCACCGTCGACGAGGTCCTTGGCCTCCTTCAGGCCGAGGGAGGTCAGGGCGCGCACCTCCTTGATGACCTGGATCTTCTTGTCACCGGCGGCGGTGAGGATGACGTCGAACTCGTCCTTCTCCTCCTCGGCGGCGGCCTCGCCGCCAGCGCCGGCCGGGGCGGCGACGGCGACGGCAGCGGGGGCGGCAGCGGTGACCTCGAAGGTCTCCTCGAAGGCCTTGACGAACTCCGACAGCTCGATCAGGGTCAGACCCTTGAACTGCTCGATGAGCTCCTCGGTGGTGAGCTTCGCCATGATGGCGTTCCTTTCGTTCACGCTTCGTGGGCGTCGCGCCCGTCAGAAGCAGAGTGTGGTGGTGGGTTCACTGCAGATCCGACGCGGGTTGCCCCGCAACGGGTCAGGCAGCGGCCGACTCCTGCTTCTGACGCAGGGCATCGATGACGCGTGCGGCCTGGGCGGTGTTCGCGGTGAACATGTAGGCAGCCTGGAACAGCTTCGCCTTCATGGCACCGGCCGCCTTGGCCAGCAGGACCTCGCGGGACTCGAGGTCCGCGAGCTTGGTGACCTCTGCAGCGGTCAGGGCGCGCCCGTCGAGGACACCGCCCTTGATGACCAGAGCAGGGTTCGCCTTGGCAAAGTCACGCAGACCCTTCGCGGCCTCGACCGGGTCCCCGGTCACGAACGCGATGGCCGACGGGCCCTTGAGGTCGGCGTCGAGACCCTCGACACCCGCCTCCTTGGCCGCGATCTGGGTGAGCGTGTTCTTCACCACGGCGTAGCTTGCGTTGCCGCGCAGCGCCGTCCGCAGCTCCTTGAGCTGCTTCACGGTGAGCCCGCGGTACTCGGTCAGCACGGCCGCGTTGGACTCGCGGAACTTGTCCGCGACCTCTGCGACAGCGGCTGCCTTGTCCGGCCTCGCCATGGCAATCCTTCCGGTGGTGGTACCGCTGGCTCCTGGGTGGCGAGGTCTCGTGGAACGGGAAGAGCCCCGGCGCAGGTGCACCGGGGCTCATACGAGCTCGCTGACCGAGATCAGCGGGTTTCACCTACGCAGGACCCCGCGCTCTTGCGGGACTTCGGCCTCGGCGGCCCGTGCGGGCAGCCGGAGACGACCGGCGGTCTGGGGTTACCCGAGTAAGAGTACATGTGCCGGCGCGTGCCCCCAAACCCGCACCGGGCGACGTCGGTCACACCGGCTGGAGCACCGGCGGACGACGCCGGGCAAGACGAAGGCCCGCCTCGTCCGGGGAGGACGAGACGGGCCCCGCGATCGAGGGCGTGGCTCAGGCCGCGGTCTCCTCGGTCAGCTTGGTCGTGTGCGACGGGTCCACCGGGATACCCGGGCCCATCGTCGTCGAGATCGTCGCCTTGGTCAGGTAACGACCCTTCGACGTCGCCGGCTTGAGACGAAGGACCTCGTCCAGAGCCGCGGCGTAGTTCTCCACCAGCTGGACGGCGTCGAACGACACCTTGCCGATGATGAAGTGGAGGTTGGCGTGCTTGTCGACACGGAAGGCGATCTTGCCGCCCTTGATGTCGCCCACGGCCTTGGTAACGTCCATGGTCACGGTGCCGGTCTTCGGGTTCGGCATGAGGCCGCGGGGGCCGAGCACCTTACCGAGACGACCGACCTTGCCCATGAGGTCCGGGGTCGCGACAGCCACGTCGAAGTCGGTGTAGCCGGCGGCCACCTTCTCGATGAGCTCGTCGCCCCCGACGATGTCCGCACCGGCGGCCTCGGCCTCGGCGGCCTTCGGGCCGTTCGCGAACACCAGGACGCGGGCGGTCTTACCCGTGCCGTGCGGGAGGTTGACCGTGCCACGGACCATCTGGTCCGCCTTGCGCGGGTCCACGCCGAGACGGAACGCGACCTCGACGGTGGCGTCGTACTTGGTGGTGGAGGTCTCCTTCGCCAGACGCACCGCGTCGAGCGGGGCGTACAGAGCGTCGCGGTCGATCTTCTCGGAAGCGGCGCGGTAGGCCTTGCTGTGCTTCGCCATGATGGCTTCTCCTTGGAGTGGTCGTAGCGGGCCGCTCAGGCCCTGCCACTGGTGGGGTGGGGTGCTGCCCCGCGCCGGAGCGCGAGGCGGCGGTCAGAGCCGGGGCTCAGATCTCGGTGTTGATGCCCATCGAACGCGCCGTACCGGCGACGATCTTCATCGCGGCCTCGATGTCGTTCGCGTTGAGGTCCGCGAGCTTGGTCTGGGCGATCTCGCGGACCTGGTCCGCGGTCAGCGTCGCGACCTTGACGGTGTGCGGCGTGGCCGAACCCTTGGCGACACCAGCAGCCTTCTTGATGAGCTCGGCGGCCGGCGGGGTCTTCGTGATGAAGGTGAACGAGCGGTCCTCGTACACGGTGATCTCGACGGGGACCACGTTGCCACGCTGCGACTCGGTGGCGGCGTTGTAGGCCTTGCAGAACTCCATGATGTTCACGCCGTGCTGACCGAGCGCGGGGCCGATCGGGGGCGCGGGCGTGGCAGCACCAGCGTTGATCTGGAGCTTGATCAGGCCGGAGACCTTCTTCTTGGGAGGCATGTGCCTCTCCCTTCCTTGTTCGTGGGACGACGCCATGGGCGATGACCCGGTTGCAGTGCTGCCGAACACGCGAAAGGCGCTGCCGCCTCGTGCGAGGCTGAGCAGCGCGTCTCCGCCGTGGATCAGATCTTGGCGACCTGGTTGAACGACAGCTCGACCGGGGTCTCCCGGCCGAAGATGGAGACGAGGACCTTGATCTTCTGGGCCTCGACGTTGATCTCAGAGATCGTCGCGGGCAGCGTGTCGAACGGGCCGTCCGTGACGGTGACCGACTCGCCGACCTCGAAGTCGACGACGACGGGGGCCGCGGTCTTCGACTTGCCTGCCGCGGCGGCGGGCTGGCCGGCGGCGGGCACCTCGAGCATCGTCGGCGCGAGCATCGAGAAGACCTCGTCGAGGGTCAATGGCACCGGCTGGTGCGTGTGGCCCACGAAACCCGTGACGCCCGGCGTGTGACGCACGGCGCCCCACGACTCGTCGGTGAGGTCCATGCGGACGAGGACGTAACCGGGGATGCGGACGCGTCGGACGGTCTTCTTCTGCGCGTTCTTGATCTCGGTCACCTCCTCCATCGGGACCTCGATCTGGAAGATGTAGTCCTCCATGTTCAGGCTCTGGATGCGGTTCTCCAGGTTGGCCTTCACACGGTTCTCGTAGCCCGCGTAGGAGTGGATGACGTACCAGTCGCCCAGCTGCGCGCGCAGCGTGCGCTTGAACTCCTCGGCCGGGTCCTCGATGTCGGCGTCCTCGATGTCGGCGTCCTCGCCGGCCTCGTCGGTCGTCGCCTCAGCGGTCTCGGCGTCGTTCAGGTCCGCGGGCACGCCGAGGCTCGCCTCCGTGCCCTCCACGGGCTCGACGGCGTCGACGTTCTCCTGGTCCAGAGGCTCCTGGGACACAGCGTTCCTGCTTTCCGCTAGCTCGATGGTGGTGTTGCGGGGGTGGTGCCGGCGGGTGTCAGCCGAAGAGCGCAAAGACGCCCATGCCGATGACCCAGTCCAGCAGACCCACGAAGATCATCACGATGGTGACGAAGACGAGGACGACACCGGTGTAGGTCAGCAGCTCCTGGCGGCTCGGGGAGACGACCTTCTTGAGCTCCGCGACGACCTGGCGGACGAACAGCGCGATGCGTGCGAAGAGGCCCTTGCGATCCTTGTCGATGGCCTTCTTCTTGCCGCCCGCCTGGACGGCTCCAGTCGACTCGCTCATGCCCGACACCTCGAACTTCTGACGGCGCCCGTGCCGCCTGTCGGCGACGCCGGACGTTGCTGACACCTGGCATACCAAGGCCCGGGGACCTCTGGCAGGGTAGACAGGACTCGAACCTGCAACCTACGGTTTTGGAGACCGTTGCGCTGCCAATTGCGCCACTACCCTTTACGACCGACGACCCCTGCCTTCCGCCACCCGCGGGCGCCGTCCAGCGTGATGGCCGTCAACCACCGAGCGACAACTGTACGCGACGCGCGGGACTGGGTCGAACCGCTTGTCCGCGTGCACACGCCCGGTGCCCCGCCCGAGCGACCGTCCACCGTTCGGTGGACACGGGTGTCAGCATCCACCGAACGGTGGACCCGAAGTCCCGTCTCCCGGTCGTCCCGTGCAGGCGGGCCCGCCGGGCAGAGTGATGGCCATGACGACGAACTCCTCCTCCGCGACCGCGGTCACGATCCGGGGCCTGCGCAAGACCTACGGCACCAAGCACGCGGTCGACGGACTCGACCTGGAGATCCGCACCGGCGAGATCTTCGCGATCCTCGGCCCGAACGGTGCCGGCAAGTCCACCACCGTCGAGATCCTCGAGGGCTTCCGCCGGCGTGACGGCGGCCAGGTCCTCGTGCTCGGCGAGGACCCGGGCAGGCCCAGCCGGGTGTGGCGCTCGCGCATCGGCGTCGTCCTGCAGGACACCGGCGACATGGGCGAGCTCACGGTCGCCGAAGCCATCTCCTCGACCGGTGCGTACTTCCCGCGCCGCCGCGGCACCGACGCCGTTATCGCCGCCGTCGGGCTGGCCGAGAAGCGCAACGCCCGCCTCTCCACCCTCTCCGGCGGGCAACGCCGCCGCGTGGACGCCGGCATGGCGATCGTCGGCATCCCCGAGCTGCTCTTCCTCGACGAGCCGACGACCGGCTTCGATCCCGAGGCCCGTCGCGAGTTCTGGGACCTGATCCGTCTCCTGAACGACGACGGCACCACAGTCATCCTGACGACGCACTACATGGACGAGGCGGCCGCGCTGGCCGACCGGATCAGCGTCGTCATCGACGGGCGCATCGCTGCACTGTCGAGCCCGGCGGAGATGGCCGCCGGCCACGCGACCCTCGAGGACGCCTACCTCGACATCATCGCCCAGGCCCGCGAGGCCAAGGCCGCAGCCCACGGGCACCCCCGCCCCGCCGCGGCTGCCGGCCGCTGAACGCAACCCGCCTGCCCGCCGCGGGTTCCCGCGACCACAGACCTCAAGGACCTCCCGTGACCACGCTCACCGCTCCCGCCCGCTTCCCCTCCTTCGGATCGTTGCTCAAGACCCGCACGGTCATCGAGCTCAAGACCTTCGTGCGGGACGAAGGACCAGCTCATCTGGACCCTCGGGTTCCCGATCGGCCTCTTCGTGATCTTCGTGACGATCATGGGCGGCTCGCAGACGATCACGAACCCGGCAGACCCCTCGGACTACACGACGCTCGCCACCGTGCTGCTTCCCGGCATGCTCGCCTACGGCTTCTTCGCCTCCGGCTTCCAGAACCTCGCCATGGCCGTGTCACAGGAGCGTGAGAAGGGAAGCCTCTCTAATGTTCCTGGCTGGCCTGGGGCTGGCTGGCAGGCTGGCCTCCGGTCCCGCCTGGTGTGACCCTCGCATGCCTCTGACTGCGCCCACCTAAGGTTGGGCCGTGTCCTGCGCTTGACTTGTCCACCTGGTGGGGCCGGCGCCGGCCTGTCCGGTTCCGCTGGCCTGATAGAAGAGCGTCCGCACCGTGGGTGCGTGACTCGTTAGAGAGCTGCCGCGAGACCATCTCCCAGGTCCGGCACCGACCTTGTTGGTGATCGTAGAGGAGACCCTCGTGGCCCAGGTGGCCGAGCTGTTTGAGTACGTCATCGGCGTGGACACCCACGCCGCCACCCACGACTTCGCAGTCATCACGGCCGCGACCGGCGCGGTTGTCGACCATGCCCAGTTCCCCACGACGCCAGCTGGGCTGGCCCGCGCAGCCGAGTGGATCGCCCGGCGTGCACCGGGAAAGCGGCTGGTCGCGGCCGAGTGCACCGGCTCCTACGGTGCCACTCTGGTGCGCGAGCTCGAGCGCCGCGGTGAGCAGGTGTGCGAGGTCAAGCCGCCGAAGCGCGAGCAGCGCAGCCGCAACGGCAAGTCGGACCAGATCGACGCGGTGGCCGCCGCCCGCACGGCCCTGTCGACCGCGTCGGGGGATCTGATCCATCCCAGAGCGGATGGTCTTCGGTCGGCGCTGCGGGTACTGCTGGTGGCCCGCCGGGCGATGGACACCCGGCGCACCGCAGACCGCAACGCACTCAACGCGCTCGTTCGTATCCATGACCTGGGCATCGACGTGTCCCGCGTCAAGCTGCTGGCAGGTTTTGGGTCTCGGGAAAAGGGCTATTCATGTGAGTGCCCCGGTGTGAGGTGTGGTTGTCGCCAGGGTCGGCCGGCGTGCTCGACGTCGAGGGTT
>Ga0075011_10000143_pt1 | contig 36310 bp, 41 predicted proteins | sample TARM_MetaG_T_14_FD_72354 | JGI IMG/M metagenome (GOLD analysis project Ga0075011, IMG submission 72354) | Freshwater microbial communities from Pennsylvania, USA, analyzing microbe dynamics in response to fracking - TARM_MetaG_T_14 | ecosystem: Environmental > Aquatic > Freshwater > River...
TGAAGTATTTTGAAACTTCGCAAATTGTCGTTAATCCTCTTTTTAAATCGGATCACGGCGGAGCATTCGTAACGCCCAATACCGAATATATTCTCGAATCGTGCCAATATGCCGCACCTTTAACAAACGATTATTATCCGATGGAAGCGTATCAAGACACGTATCGAGGAGGCGTGACGTTTTGGAAATTTAACAAAGAAAAAGGAAGAATTTTACCCGAACAATCGTTTACTCTGGAATTGCCTCCGTACATGCAAGACTTGACCGATGCCGGAAAAGGTATTTCGGAAGGGTGGGGATTTACCAATTCTTACAATTCCGAGCTCTATACGGGAGGCATCGAAAAAGGGCTTCCTCCTTTTGAAGCCGGATGCAGTCGAAACGATACGGATTATTTACATGTCTATAACTGGAAAAAATTGGCAGAGCTTGCTAAAGATGCAAAAAACGTTAAAATCATTAATAATCACAAAGTCATTCCGATCGACGTAGCGGTCAAAAACAATGCGCTTTTTTTAATTCCCGAAAATAAATCTCCGCACGGCGTCGACGTGAATCCGGACGGTCAATACATTATCGTTTCCGGAAAGCTCGATACGCATGCGTCCGTCTATGACTTTAAAAAAATTCTTCAACAAATAGACGCTAAAGAGTTCGTCGGTAAAGATGCGTACGGCATACCGATCCTTGATTTAAAAAAATCATTGCACGGTCAACTGGAATTAGGATTGGGGCATCTTCATAACAGCTTCGGAAAAGAAGACGGGATTGTGTACAGCTCGCTATACGTCGACTCTCAAATCGTCAAATGGGACTATAAAAACTTGAAGATATACGATAGGGTCAATATTCACTACAATGTCGGTCACCTCGAAGCGATGGAGGGCAAATCCGCCGATCCGCAAGGAAAATATCTGATTGCTTTAAATAAATTGGCGATCGATAGATTTTTACCGGTAGGGCCGTTGCATCCGCAAAATAATCAGCTCATCGACATCGGCGATAAGAAAATGGAACTCTTATACGACTTGCCGATACCTTTAGGCGAGCCGCATCAAGCCGCATCCATTCGCGCCAGTAAAATACACCCCGAAGTCAGATACCCTATGGGAACAAACCCGAAAACAAATCAGCCGCATATCGGTAAAACGCTTGCGGGAGAAGAGCATATCGTTCGTAAAGGAGATCATGTGTATGTTTATGCGACGATGGTACGTTCGCATATCAACCCCGAGCATATTACCGTCAATAAAGGGGATAAAATTACGATGTATATTACCAACGTCGAACGTGCCGAAGACGAAACACACGGCTTTACGATCGACCATCACGATATTCACGTCTCCGTCGAACCGGGCGAAACGGCGCAGATCGATTTTATTGCCGACATCGAAGGCGTTTTCCCTTACTATTGTACGGAATTTTGTTCGGCGTTGCATCTGGAAATGATGGGGTATTTTTTAGTCAAAGATCCGAAAAAAGAGTATGATTGGAGCCAAAAATCCAAAATCAAAAATCTTTCTCCGGCGGAACTGCAAGAAGAGTATCAAAAAATTACGGCGAATAACGAAGCGTCTCAACGCGTCGTCGATGCTCTGTTTGCATTTTTAAAAGAGAACCAAGCTTCAAAATATCCGACCGTAAATAACTTGCTCGAAGATGCAAAAGACCAATATGCGAAGATTCTTCCGGAGAAAGAGAAAGCGGCAAAAGCGTTCAAAGAAAATAATTTGGAAAATGCGATTCTTTTTGAGAATATGGCATGGCAGTACATCATTAAAACCGCGGACTCGGCGATTAGAGCGAAAGATCTCTTGGTCAACACCTTGGCTTCTCCCAAATCTGCCGCCGCTAAGCGGGGCGAGGGTGCGTTTAAAGAAGGCGGCTGTTCGGGATGCCATGTCGTCGGGAGAGTGAGTTCGGGTCCTGACGTAACGGGCGTGTTAAAACGTCACAAAAATGCGGAACAATGGGTTGCCGAATACGTCAAAAATCCCGAGAGCAAATTTCAAGAGCCTTATATGAAAAAGCTGATCGAATTTTTCAATCTTAAAATGCCGAACCAAAATATGAACGATCAAGAGATCAAAGATATTATCGAGTATTTTAAATGGATAGACGAAAACGCCGATCTTTTTTAAGATGTGATGTGTAAGGAGCCTTAGGAAGCGGCTTCTTGGCTCATTGTACACTCCTGCCAAAACGATGTTGTAACGAGGCATGTAAGAGACGGCATGCCTTGATTTTTTTTGACATGTCATTATCTTCGACACATACTTCAAAGTGGCGTGAAAGAGTGCATTTTGTATAATAGACTTTGTTGAAGTTGAAGGGCTGATGCAAAAAGCCTGTGACAAAGCGATTTTTACCACAAAGGTTTATGAGCGATGAAGACACGGATTTATTACGACGATACCGATGCCGGAGGCGTTGTCTATCATGCAAATTATCTCACGTTGTGCGAACGTGCGCGTAGCGATCTTTTTTATGAACGGGGTATGAGTCCGGCGGTAAACGGCGGTCATTTCGTCGTGAAACATTTGGAAGCCGATTATCTCAAATCCGCGAAGCTCGGCGATCTTATCGAAGTGAAAAGCGAATTGGTCGAATTGAAAAATGCATCGTTGGTCTTAAAGCAAACGATATACAAAGAAGAAGCGGTGTTGTTCAGGATGGTTGCGACGTTGGCGTACGTCAAAGAAGGAAAACCCTCTCGTATCGATGAGGATACGAAAGCGTTTTTCCTAAGCCTCAAGGCGTAACACGAATAAATTCGTTACGTCCGGCTTGATAAAGCGATGTGTGATACGCCACTTGATTATCGATCAGCGGTTCTTTAAACGCGCGAGCCACGCGTCCTTCAAAAAAGTTGGAGCAGACGAAATCCGCTCCGATAGATGTCGAATAGTTGACCCAATCGTACACGATGTCATGCCCAAACATTGCGTTGATCTCTTCAAGTCCGCTCGGCGCGCGCTGAATCGAGTTGGCGATGTAGAGGCGGTTACGATCTTCGTATTGCGTCAACGTGAGCAATAAAGGGTTGTAATTGATTTGCGATGAAAGCAGGGCGTAAGCTTGAATGTCGTTTGCGCGTAATTGCGATGCGATCAAGCTTGACGTGACGATCGGCGTATTGAGGTAAAACGAAGCGTTGTTTAAAGAGCCGTTTCCTTTAAACATTCCTTTAAAATTGGCTTTGGAGTTTTCGACGCGTTTCTCGTAAAAAACACGGCTGTTGTGTTGTCTAACAAGCGTATTGAGTTGTGAACTAAGCGCACTTCCGTCTTCAAAAGTCCCCACTTTTTCATTGGCTTTTTCGGCAAGAAGCGCGATTTGTTTGTCGTAATCGATACCGCCGAAGACGATATTGGCGTTGGTGATCGATACGGCGGATTTATTGAGCGTCGGGATGAAAACCAAAGTATCGTGAACGTTATTCGCGATGATGACCGCTCCCTCGTTTGTTACCGGCGCGATAATATAGCGGTAACCGCCCGCTTTGATCTCGTTCAACGCTTGAACGATCGAAGCTTCTCTTTCGTCTCCGGAATTAAAGACGTTCAAATCGAAATAGTAGTTTTTATACAACAGATACGACATGACGGAATTGACCGTTGAAATCGCGTATTTTTTGATGGTTTTTTGCGGAATTAAAACGGCAACTTTAATCATCGTACTATCGTCGTTTAAGGGTTTTGGCATCGGCGATGCAACGCTAAGCGCGCCTTCTTTCTCTTCGGAAGCTTCCGGTTGAGTCGGCGTCATCGGAGTCGCTTCAACGCCGGTAGAGGGTGTTGGCGTCGCCATAGCCAAGGTCGTCGAGCTGATCGCCGTTTCGGCATAAGGCGTCGCGGGTTCTTGTTGTGGGGTCGCTTTGGGTTGTTGTTGGATTACTTTGCCGGTAATCGTCGGTGCGGCACCTTCCGAACCGGGATAGGTTACGGTGCTTTTTTGGTTGCCTTTTTGGGCGGACGATACGTTGTAGGTTGAAGGTTTATAGGGTTGCGGCGTCGACTGGGTCGTCGTACAACCGGTTAAAAAAGCTACGAGAATCGCTACGGTTGTCCAAAATCTCATAACATACTCCTTATTTTTAGCAAATCGGCGAAAACCTCTTTCTTGGCACTGGGATTTCGCAATAAAAAGCTCGGATGAAACGTCGCAACGAGTTTCGCTTCTCCGAAATTGAGCACGGAGCCTCGCACCCGATCGATCGGCGTGTCGTATTCGCCCGTTAAATGGTGAAAGGCGGTCGAGCCTAAAGCCACGATGATCTGAGGCTTAATCGTTTGAATTTGTTGCATCACGTAGGGTTTGCAACACGCCACTTCTTCCGGTGTCGGAACGCGATTTTGCGGCGTTTTGCACTTTAAAATCGTCGTCACGTAAACCTCTTCTTTGGGAACGAGTAAAACGTTTTCGATCATTTTAGCAAGCAACTCACCGCTTTTTCCCGCGTAGAGTAAGCCTGTTTCATCTTCGTTCGCTCCGGGATTATCCCCGATGAACATCACTTTAGCCCTCAAATTTCCGGCTCCGAAAACGACGTTTTTTCGGCTTTTGGAAAGTGCGCACAAATGGCAATGCGCCACGTCGCGCTTCAGTTCTTCAAGCGTTTGAGGCAAGGAAGGCACGGACGCTAAAGGTCGGTATTCTTGAAAATACTCAAAGCCCATGGCACGGTATTGGTACAAGAGCTTTAGAAGTCGAATTTTTTCAATAGGTGTCATTCATATATGGTAGCCAAGGAGGAGTTAAAAACTCCTTATTCTACGTCGCAGTATTCCAGCGAAGTAAGCTTGGGACGTTTAAGCCCTCGGTTGTCGGCAATGTAGAGGTTTTTGAGGTGTTTGAGCTCTTTGATCGATTCGGGAAGCGAACTGAGGGCATTTTCCTCGACATCGAGTTCGTAGAGGTTTTCCAGCTTTCCGATGCATTCGGGCAGGCTTTTGAGGCGGTTAGCACTCAGATCGAGCGAGGTCAATTTTTGGAGTGAACAAAGCGAGTCGGGCACGCTCTCAAGTCGGTTGTTTTCTAAAGAGAGAATTTGCAAATCTTCGAGTTTGGAAAAATCGATATCGATCGAAGAGAGATTGTTGGACGCAAGGTTGAGTTTGACTAACATGTCATGCACTTCCAAGGCGGGTAAGTCGCGTAAAAGGTTGCCTTCTAGAATCAACGTTTCTAGTTCTTGGATTTCGCCGAGCGATTGCGGAAGTGCATGAAGTTTGTTGAAAGAGAGATCCAGATAATAAAGCGATTGCATCGAGCCGAACACTTCGGGCAAATGGGCGAAATAGTTGGTATCCAAACTGACATGTAAGAGTTTTTTGAGGTTTTTAAACGCATCGTCCAAGCGACTCAATCGGTTGACCGCTAAGGTTAAACGCGTCAAATTGCACAATTCGTAAAAGCCCAAAGGAAGAGAGCTTAGCTGGTTGCCGTTGAGATTGAGGATGACCAAGGAAGAGAGGTTTCCGATCGCTTCGGGGAGGCTTTCTAAGAGGTTATTTTCGCATTGGAGGTTACGCAAATTTTTAAGCCTACAAAGGCTATCGGGCAGTTCGCTTAAACGATTGCCCGAGAGTTTGAGAATGCTTAATTCTTGAAGTGCGCCGATGCTCTCGGGAAGGCTTTTGAGTTTTTTGCGACTCAAATCCAAGGTCGTAAGTCCTTCGAGTTTACTTAAATCACGCGGTAACGTATGTTCCAACCCTTGAGACTTGATCCATGCGGCAAAATCGCGAATTCCCTCAGCCATCGTTTTCTCCTTCCGTTTCATCGCGGCGATTGTTTTTTTGATCGATTAAAAAGGCAATCTCTTCATAGTCGATTTCTCCGAATTCGATCATGTTGAAAAGTGCCATCAGCGGTCTTCGACAACAGGTTTGATTGCATTCGGTCACTAATTTTTTGGCTTTTTTATACGGGAGCGTCGTCGATTTGAAAATATCGACGGCTTCTTGGATCGTTTTATGCCCGCATTCGCAAATGATTTTAGAGGCGTACTCGTGCATCGCTTTATCCGGCTTTATGTGCGTTGTAAAGTGCCTTAAGTTCTTTTTTGTTGAGGACTTTTTTACGCTCCGTAACCAATTCCCGTACGGTCGGTAAAATGCGATTGACGACTTCGTGTTCGGGTTCGACGCCCATAGCGCGCAAATGATACACGAGGGTGGAGCTGCCCGAATGTTTGCCGATCGGATAGGTGCGTTTCATGCCCACGCTTTGCGGCGAGAAGGCTTCATAAGCTTGTTCGTGTTTGATCATACCGTTGACGTGAATGCCCGATTCGTGCGAAAAGATGTTTTTCCCGACGATGGGCATGGTCGGCGAAATGGTTTGATGTGCGGCTTTTTGTACCAAAGAGACGACGTGATGAAGCGCTTTAGCGTCAACCGTGCGCGCTTCGCCGAAAAGATGGGTCAGTGCCATGAGCGTTTGCTCGAAGCTGGCGTTTCCGGCGCGTTCGCCTAGCCCGATAACGGTCGTGTTGACGCTGATAGCTCCCGCTTCCAAGCCGCTGATCGCATTGGCGGTTGCCATCCCGAAATCGTTATGCGTGTGCATTTCGATCTCTAAAAGGTGAAGATCGCACAGTGCGGAAATATGTTCGTAAATCTGATGCGGACGCATAATACCGACCGTATCGCAGTAGCGAAACCGATCGGCTCCCTCTTGGGCACCTAAGCTCATGACTTCTTTTAAAAAGCCTAGATCGGCACGCGAACTGTCTTCGCCGCCGATGCAGGTAAAAAGTCCTTCGGATCGGCTGACATGTAAGACTTCTTCGAGGTTTTTTAAGAGGCGTGTTTTATCGCCTTTAAATTTTGCCTCGATCAAAATATCCGAAACCGGAATCGACAGATCGACCGCTTTCAGACCGCAGGCAAGGGAGGCTTCAAGGTCGCTCATCGTAGCGCGGTTCCAGCTCATAATGCGCAACGGAAGATCGAGTGCCAAAATCTCTTTAATGTCGGCTTGTTCTTTTGCGCCCATTGCCGGAATTCCGACCTCAAGTTCGTCTGCTCCGGCAAGGTATAATGCCGATGCGATGGCGATTTTCTCATCCGTATTGAAAGCGACGTAAGGGGCTTGTTCCCCGTCTCGAAGCGTCGTATCGTTGATAATCATAGCCGTATCCTTTGCCTCTTAAGAAGCGGTAAAAAAGTGTTTTCGCGCACCTTTCAAAACGGAAATCTCGATGGGTTCGTCCGCAAAACTCTCATCGCATGTCAGCTGAATGCTATTGAGCTCTTTTTGCGGGCATTCGCCGATTTTTTGCGTGAGCAGTAGATCACAGTCTTGTAATGTTTGTTTGATCTCGTCGATCGGATACGTTCCGTCGCATCCTTCTTTGCCCATACAGTACGCTTTTTCGACTTTGCGGTGCATCAAAAACTTAATTGCTTTATCGCCCGCTTCGTAAATTAAAAACTCTTTCGCGCTTCCGAAATGATCGTTGATCAGTCCGTTTCCGCGTGTCGTTACGGCAATGAGTTTGGTCTCTCCCGTGGAGCTAAGCGCGTGCTTGTCAAGGGCTTCTTCTTGGAGTGCTCGACCGTTCGCCGCACGAAGCGCACGACGCCACGTTTCGATATTTTCGTGAGTTTTCATACGCTGATTGAGGTTATAGTGATGGGAAAGTTCTTCAAAACTTTTCTCCGCAAAACTCTCTTTAAAAAACTCGTCGCTTCGATCTTCGCCTAAAAGTCCGACCGCATCGGCGCGGCATTGACGGCAATGGCGCATCATTTTGACGTTAACGTCGCACGCTTCTTGCGCTTTCATCAATTGTTTGTGCGTTGCGCTCGGAATGCCGTCTAAGCCGAATTTCGTACCGAATTCCGGTTTGGAGATCAGCGGCATAACGTTTTGAATAAAGACGCCGAGTTCTTTGACTTTTTTCGCAACCAAAGGTAGGTGCTCGTCGTTGATACCCGGAATGAGGACGGAGTTGACTTTAACCAAAATACCGCGCTCAACGAGCATCTTAATGCCCAAAAGCTGCTTTTCAAGAAGCAGTTTTGCACCCTCTACGCCGCGGTGTTTTTTGTGTTCGTAAAAAACCCACGGATAGATTTTTGCGCCGATTTCACCGCTTTCGTCGACGCTGTTTAACGTAACCGTCACGTGTTCGATGGTGTACTTGGCGATCTCGTCGATATGTTTATGAATCATCAAACCGTTGGTAGAAAGGCACAGTTTGATGTCCGGAGCATATTTTTTCAAAAGCGCGAAGGTCTCAAAGGTTTGTTTCGGATTGGCAAGACCGTCTCCCGGACCTGCGATGCCTACGACGCTTAGTTGTTGGATGAGACCGCCTACATGTAAGACTTTTTTGACGGCTTCTTCGGGCTTCAGTTTGTAACTGGTCACGCCCGGACGGCTTTCGTTGGAACAGTCGTATTTGCGGTTGCAGTAGTTGCATTGAATGTTACAAGCGGGCGCAACCGCTACGTGGATACGCGCATAATGTTGATGAGCGTCTTGAGAGTAACAAGGGTGGTTGTTAATCTTTTGTAAGATGCTCGCATGCAGCTCGTTTTGTGTGTTGGTTGAGGATGAGCAAGAGCAACTCATGTGCGATCCTTTGAAGTGATTTTGTCTAAAAAGTGCACGAAGTGTTCCTTGGACGAGCAAACGCATCTAAGGTTTCGAAGCTACCCGATGTGAGTATTTCATAAGCTATAAGCTTGGTTTTAAACGGTTGTTGGCAAAATAGCACCTTTCTTTGGTGTATAATAGTTATAACGAATTCTTGGGCGGTTAGGACGAATGCAAAAAAAAATTAAGATTCTTTTAGTGCAAAACGATTGCGATGCCGCAAATCAAACGGTACATTTTCTGGAAAACGTCGGTTTCGAAGTCGACGTCTCGGAAACAGCGGTGGACGGGCTTTTAAAGCTTTCGCTTCATGCTTACGACATGCTTTTGTTGGATTTAAACCTTCCCGATTTTAGCGGTTTGGAAGTGATTAAACAGATCAACAACCAAAGCACCATTCCGATTATCGTGTTAAGTGTCTACAACGACACCGCGATCAAAATACAGGCTTTTCGTTTCGGCGTGGACGATTATGTGTGCAAGCCTTTCGTTTTGGAGGAGCTCGAAGTACGTATTTGGGCGATTTTAAAACGTTGTTCACGCATCAAATTAGACGTCGCAAGAAAAAGTTTGGCGATCGATTACAATACGCAGACGATTTTATTTAACCAACAACCGCTTTCATTGACCGCCATCGAATATAAAATTCTTGCTTTCCTCATAGAAAATAAAAATCGCGTGGTTTATCGTAACGTTTTAGCCATTCATCTCTCCTCTCTCAGTTCCCCTCAATCGTTAAATTACCATATCCAAAATATTCGCAAAAAGTTAGGAGACAACCCTAAAAAGCCGATTTATCTGATGACCGAATACGGAACGGGTTATAGGCTCGTATTATAAATAGGCTTGTAATATAAAAAAGAACCTTCTCTAACGATCCTCAGAATAAGCTGATAATAAATGAAGTTTTTTCCGCTATACTTCGTGTATCTTGCTTATTTGGGATAGGCTTTATGGAACCCTGCGACATTGAGGCGTTAAAAATACGCACGAAACCGCTTTTTCTTTTATACGCTGAAGATGACGAAGAAATTCGTTGTTCGATGTTGGATATTTTAAAAGATTTTTTCGAACACATCGACACGGCGCAAGACGGAGAAGAGGCTTACCGTCTTTTTAGAGAAGCCAAACGACCTTACGATTTGGTAATGAGCGATATTAAAATGCCGAAAATGAACGGTTTGGAGTTAATCGCTCAGATACGCAAACACTCTCGCGACATCGCAACGATCGTTACGTCCGCGTATAACGACAGCGAGTTTTTCATCGAAACGATTCGTTTAAACGTCAACGGCTATATTTTAAAACCTCTCGAACTCGACCAATTTTTTGAAACGCTTTCTTCCACCGTCGAGACGATCGTGATGAAGCAAGAGACCAAAGCGTACATGTACGGATTGGAACAGACGATTTTGACGCAAAATCATGCGCTTGAAGAGCAACGTTACAACGATCCTTTAACCAAGCTTTCCAATAAAAATGCGCTCGATTTAATGTTAAAAGAGATTTCGTCCGACGACGTACCGGCTCTTTTCCTGATTACGATCGATCAATTTAAAAATTACAATAAACTCTACGGTATGGAGATCGGCAACGACATCCTTAAAGCCTTTGCGGACGTGTTAAAAGAGGCGGCACAGTCTCTTTTTTACAGCGCATTTCGTATTGCGACCAACGAATTCGTGATGCTCTCGATCGATCAACAGCTTGATCCCGAAAAGATTTACGAAGACGTGCAGGCAACCTTGGAAGCCCTCGACGGGTTGGAGTTAAAAGTCGACGCGTTAAGCGAAAAAATCTTGATTCATATCTCGATGGGCGTGACGTTCGATCAAGAAAATCTTTTCAATAAAGCCTTTACCGCACTTGATTTTGCCAAGCAAACGGGAAAAAGTTTTGTCGTTTATACGAGCAATCTTGACGAAACCGAATCCTTATCGAACGATTTTTATTGGCAAGACGTCATTAACGACACGCTCAATCAAGACAACGTCGTGCCGTTTTATCAACCGATTTGCAACGCCGACAAGCGCATCGTCAAGTACGAGGCGTTGATTCGCATTCGCACGAAAGATAAATTTGGAGCGGAGCAATACGTCTCTCCGTACTATTTTCTCGATATTGCGCGCCGAACGAAACAGTATGACATGTTAAGTTTTTGTATGATCGAAAAAGTTCTCGAAAAAGCACAAGCCAACTTAGATCTTGATTTTTCGATCAATTTTAGTTTTCGGGATATGCTCAATAAAGAGATTCGCGATTGCGTGCGTGCGAAAATCATCGATTACCAAGAAAAACGCCAACGATTTAACTTAGTGTTTGAGGTCGTAGAGAGCGAAAAAATCGGAGATTTTAATACGATCAAGCATTTTTTAAAATACGTCAAGTATGAAAAAGCACCTATTGCGATCGACGATTTCGGGACGGGGTATTCCAATTTTACCAACATTATGGAGATGCATCCGGCTTACTTGAAAATCGACGGGAGCTTGATTAAAAACATCGATCACGATACCCAATCGTTTCAGTTGGTCAAAGCGATCGTCTCGTTTGCCAAAGCTTTGCAAATCAAAACGATTGCCGAGTTTGTGCATAACGAAGCGGTTTTCGATACGTTGATCCCCTTAGGCATCGACGAATTTCAAGGGTATTTTATCGGTAAGCCGCAACAAGAGCTGCTCAACTAACGCCTTGTTACGCCAGATCGATTTCGATCATTTTACCGTTTAAAATTTCGGCAAATTCGACGCCGTAACAAAAGCATCGTTGAAGCTCTTCTTCGGTGGGAATCAGCTTGATTTTCATCGGCTCTAGCGGAGGAACCCTGAGTTTGAGAGCTTTCAAGCGCGCAAGAATATGATCGATGGCTTCGCCGCTCCAGCCGTAAGAACCGAACGCTCCGGCACTTTTACCTTGCTTATCCAAAAACATCAAACACGAAAGCAGATTCCAGACCGGTTTAGGCGCATCGGCGTTAATGGTCGGCGTTCCGATTAAAAATCCGTCGCTCTCTTCCAGAATCCGAATCATATTCTGCTCTTCGATAGACGCCAAATCGTAGATATTGGTTACGATGTTTTCCACGCTCTCCGCACCCTCGTAAATGGCTTGCGCCATCTCTTGCGTGTTTTTGTAGCTCGTTAAATAAAAAATCGAGAGAACTTTTTGCCCCTCTTTATGGCGTTCGAGCTTGGTGCTCCATTGACGGTACGCTTCGATATACGTGGAAGGATTTTCGCGAATGATCGGACCGTGAAGCGGCGCGATCGTTTGAATATCCAAGCGGTCGTAGAGTTTAAGCGCACTTTTCACGTAGCTTTGAAACGGGCGCATAATATGGTCGTAATAATATTCAAACGCATACCAAAAATCGCCCACTTTATCGTTAAAAAGGCGTCGATCGCAATAGTGCGCCCCGAAAACGTCGCCGCTAAAGAGTAGTTTGTCCTCTTCGACGTACGAACTCATCGTCTCGGGCCAATGCAAATAAGGCGTGCTCAAAAACGTTAAGGTCTTGTTTCCTAAACGCAGTTGTTTGTTGGTCCAGATCGTTTCAAAGTCGATATTTTCGCTTCCGGTAAGGGCTTTGAGCATCGTCGTGGCTTGCGGCGATATCAAGACTTTAGCATGCGGTGCGCGCGCGATGAGTTCGGGAAGTGCCCCCGAATGATCGGGCTCGATGTGATGAACGATGACGTAGCGAATCGCCGCATAATCGCATAAAGACTCGATGCGGTTAAAAAAAAGTTCCTGAAACTCTTTTTTGACGGTATCGACGATGATAACGCCTTGGCTTGTTTGAATCAAATAAGCGTTATAGCTCGAGCCGTTAGCGGTGTGCATCACGATGTCGAACGTTCGAATATCGGGATCGAGTACGCCTATGTAAAAAATATCCGGTGCGATTTCAAGAGGCAGAGGGTGCATGTAAAAACCTTTGCATCCACAAAGGAGGTTGCGTGTTTTTGAGCCGTAAAAGCGTGTTTAAAACATCCTCGATGGGTTCGTTCTCTTTTTCGCTTTTTAAAACAAAAATACCCGAGCCCTTGACCAAGAGCGAAGCACGCGGTCCGATATGGGAAGCACAGAGGATATTCGCATCTTCCAAACAGGCAATTTTATAGGCAAGTTTATCGCCTTCTTCGCTGTGTTCGTTCGGCGAAGGAAGCGTTTTTAAAAAGCTAAAAGAGTCGTTATGAAGTTCGTACATGTAAAAGCATTTGCACCATCCGAAATGGTCGTTGACATGGAGGTTGTCCGTAGATGCAAATGCTATTTTCATCGTATTTCCTTACGCGTTAACGGGAACGTGCGCTTCGCGATCAGCGATAGAGATAGCTTCACGATACGGTTTAGGGGAAACTTCGGGAAACATAATGCCGTTTTTCTTATGCTCGCGGATATTGTACAAACCGCTTTCGTGACCCGATACGTAGTACGCGTTAAATTCCGCCGTATAAGGCATATCCCAAACGATAGCACCCTCGGTGGGACAGGCGTCTGCACATTTTGGCATCGTACCGTCGGCACATTCGATGCACTTTTCGGGCTTAACGTACGTCGTCTCTCCGTTGATAGGCGAATCGGATGCACTTACGATAGCGGTTGCGGGGCACTCGTCGATACAACTGTCGCAATTGATGCAAAGTTCGGTGATTTTGACTGCCATGATAGATCCTTTACATGTAAAATAGTGTCTCTCAAAAAACCTTTGTAAAAATCAACCCTGAGGCAAATAAGGGCATATTCGCATCAGGGTCGCGTTGAGTAAGGGTTTTTAAAGGTACACGCTTTCTACATTGCATAAGGTGTTCCTTTGGAGATAAAAAAGTCAAAGGAACACCTCTTGCAAATTAAGCTATATGGTAAATACGAAACTGATCAAGGATTTGTTAAACGAGAGTGCTTGTTCTCATAACAAAACCAAAAAAAGTAGCTGTGATAAACCCAAACCCGGAGCGACAAGCGGAGGGTGTGCGTTTGAAGGAGCGCAAATATCCCTCTTTCCTTATGCCGACGCCGTGCACCTCGTACACGGTCCGGACACCTGTCTTGGTGCTTCGTGGGAAACACGAGCAACGCTTACAAGCTATCAAGGCGAGAATAATACGCCTTTGGGATATTGCACGAACGTGACGACGCAAGACATCATTTTCGGCGGCGACAAGAAGCTAGCTTCGGCTTTGGCGTACATCGTAGAGCATAAAAAGCCTAAGGCGATTTTTGTCTACGAAACATGCGTCACGGCGATGATAGGGGACAATATCGACTATACATGTAAGGTTGCAAGCGAGCAGTTCGGTCTTCCGATCGTTGCAGTGCATGCCCCCGGATTTGTCGGCAGTAAAAACCTTGGCTCAAGACTTGCCGGCGAAGCGGTTTTGGACGCACTCATCGGCACGAAAGAGCCTGAGACGATTCATCCTTACGGTATTAATTTGATCGGCGATTACAACGTGACGGGAGATATGTGGCAGTACCGTCCGATTTTAGAGCGTATCGGCATTCACGTCGTTTCGACGCTTTCGGGTGACGGACGTATCGAAGCGATCCAACAAGCGCATACCGCCAAGCTCAACGTCATCGTCTGCGCGAAGTCGTTAGTGACCTTGTGCCGCAAGATGCAAGAGCGTTACGGTATTCCTTACGTGAGCGTTTCGTTTTACGGTAAGCGCGATACCTCAAACGCCATTCGCTCTATCGTCAACGCGTTTGGAGATGCGGATTTGTCGGCACGCGCCGAGCGGATTATCGCCGAAGAAGAGGCAAAGCTCGAGGAGCGTTTAGCTCCGTATCGATTGTTGCTTAAAGGGAAAAAAGCGATTTTAAATACCGGCGGTAACAAGTCGTGGTCGATCGCTTCGGCACTTCAGGACATCGGCATCGAAGTGGTTGCGACGTCGATTCAAAAGGCGACCGAAGAAGACATCGCCATCGCCAAAGAGTACGTGCCGATCGTGTTTAAAAGTCCCGCAACCGAACAACCGCGTCTCATCGACGAACATAAGGTCGATATTTTATTAGCGGGCGGGCGTAGCCTTTATACGGCGATTAAGAAGCGCATCGCCTTTGTCGACGTCAATCAAGAGAAAAAAGTGAGTTACGGAGCGTACGGCGGACTTGAAAATCTAGCACTCGACGTTTGTGCGGCGTTACGCAATCCCGTTTTTAAACTCGTCGGAACACAAGCACCGTGGGAAGCGGCTTAGGAGGATCATATGAGTACGGCATTTTCGTTGAAAGAGGCAAAAACAAACACGCTTAAACCCTTACATGTCAATCCGCTGAAGCTTTCGCAACCGATGGGTGCGACCTTGGCGTTTTTAGGGATCAAAAACTGTATGCCTTTAATGCACGGAGCGCAAGGGTGCGCTTCGTTTACGAAAGTGCTTTTTACGCGTCACTTTAACGACCCGATCGCGATTCAAACAACCGCGGTCAACGATATTAGCGCGGTGATCGACGGCGGGGAAAGGGGCATCTCCGAAGCGATCGAGAACATTACGAAAAAAACGACGCCCGATTTGGTCGGTCTTTTTACGACGGGAATGACCGAAACCAAAGGGGATGACATCAAAGGCGCAACGCTGCTTTTGAAGGAAAAGCAAAAAATCGTTTACGTACATACGCCCGATTTTGAAGGCGGATTGGAGAGCGGTTGGAGCTTAAGCGTTCAAAATATCATAACGCAACTCGTCGCACCTGCGAGCAAGGTAAAACAAGAGAAAGCCTTACTCGTCCCCAACGTCAATATGAGTCCGATCGAAGTCGAAAAACTCAAAGAAGCGATGGAAGAATTGGGATTTGACGTGTTTGCACTGCCTGATCTAAGCGATTCGCTTGATGGACATTTGGGCGTAAAACAAGGCTCTTTAAGCGGCGGCGGAATTTTAGTACACGACATCGAAGCACTCGGTGATTGCGGGCTTGTTGTCACGATAGGGCGTTCGGTTCGAAAATGCGGCGAGCTTTTTTTGGAGAAAAACGCGCAAACGAAACATGTGCATTTTGACACCTTAACGGGCTTGGAAGCCAGCGATCGCTTCTACGCCGAAATGTTGGCGTATCTTGGCATTCAAAGCGTTCCTAACCGTGTCAAGCGTTGGCGAGCGCGTTTGCAAGACGTTCTTTTGGATACCCATTTTGTTTTAGGCAAAAGCAAAGTGATCATCGCCGACGAACCCGATAGCGCATACGCTATCGCCAAAGCGTTGTTAGAAGTCGGCACTTCCGTTAAAGCCTTTATTGCGCAACGAAGCGAGATTCAAGAAGAGTTTACATGTGAAGTTTGCATCGGCGATTTTGAAGAGGTCGAAACGTCTTTGCCGCTTTCTGACATGTTGATTTCCAACTTCCACGGCGAACGTCTGGCCCATCGCTACCATAAAGCTTTGTTGATTCGAGGATTTCCCAACTATGAGCAAGTCGGCGTCGGGCTTCGCAACACTATTTTGTATGAGGGTAGTTGTACGTTTTTGTGCGAAGTCAACAATCTGTTAGTACATCATCAAGCGTCACAATAATTTACTTTACACAAGGGGTTTGAGTATGGTTCAAGAAGGAGACACGTCGCGTTACAATGCCTTTATCCCCGAGGTGGTTGCTTATCAAAAAGCACTCGATCAACTTTCCGAACGATGGAATTTACTCTCTTTACTAGGGCAAATGAGTAACATCGGTATGGATATTTCCGAAACACGACAAGCCTTTAGTTTACTTTCCGAACAACTTTTAGGACGACTGTGCGAAGAAACCGTTAAAAAACTTTCGACCGAAATGTGTTCCAAAGCGCAAGTCGCCATCGATATTTTGATACGCAATTTGTTCGAACGAACCGCAGACGTCGGTTTTTTGGCGACGGACGTTAGCTTATGCGATTTTGCGATGATGGACGCGCCCGCACAACGCGATGCGCTGGCTTCTATACAAGCACGGTTTGCCGAGTACATCGAAAAATACAGCGTTTACGACGACGTGCTCTTGTTTGATTTGGACGGTACGCTCATCGCTTCGACGCACGGCGAAAAATTAGGTAAGAAAATCGATCGGCGTTTTATCGATACGGCGTTGAACACGTCCAAAGAGTACGTTGAAAATTTCGGTATCTATCCCATCGTCAACGACAAAGAGAGTTTGATCTACTCCTACCGCGTCTGCGACGATCAGGGCAAACCTTTGGCGGTGCTGGGATTGGTGTTTAAATTTCAAGACGAAATGCACGTGATTATCTCTCCTTTGATCGATCATGAAACGTGGACGGATATTTTGCTCTTAGACGCTAAAAATCGCACGATTTACAGTAGTAACCCGTTTCATTACCCTTTGTGTGCGCCGCACAAAACCGTTTTGAATCGAGTCGATACGGTACCCTTTTTAGCCCAAGAGTACGTTGCATGTACGAAGCAGACCAAAGGGTATCAGGGGTTTTTCGGTTTGGGATGGCAATCCCACGCGCTCATACCGCTTTCGTTTGCATTTTCCAAAAAACAAGCGCATTTGCCTTTTAGCGATGAACAGACAAAAATCATTAAAAACTCGTCGCTTTTTTCCGAAGAGTTCACGAATATCCCTTCCAAAGCCGAAGCGATTCAGCGCAAACTCGATATGACGATTTGGAACGGAAACGTGCAAATCGCCAATCAAAAAAGCGGCGATAATTCGTTTTCAAAATCGCTTCTCAACGAGATCTCGCGTACGGGCGCACAAACGAAAAAGACTTTTGAGGAGTCGATCGGCAATTTGAATTGGACGGTGGTGGCTTCGTATATTAACGATGCGGCGTTTCGTGCGACGTTGGCGATCGATATTATGGATCGCAACCTTTACGAGCGTGCCAACGATTGCCGTTGGTGGGCGCTCAGTCCCGTGTTTATTAAAGCCTTTAGCGCTAAGTATAAAGATTTTAGTACGATTAAAAAAGAGTTCGGACGCGAGATGAGTGATGTTCTTAGCACGATCAACGCACTTTACACCGTTTATGCGCACCTGCTTGTATACGATGCGCAAGGATGTGTTTTGGCGGTCAGTCAAGAAAAATACGCGCATTTCGTCGGGAAACGTATCGGTGCGCCTTATATCGCTCAAACCTTGGCGTTAAAAAGTTCTAAAGAGTATGTCGTCAGTGCCTTCGAACCCAGCGAACTGTACGAAGGCAAATACACGTATATCTATAATGCTCCGATTTTTATCGAAGGGCACAAAGAGGCATTGGGAGGCATTGCGATCGTTTTTGACGCTCAAGCGCAATTTGAGGCGATGTTGCATGACGTGATTGGCGAAGACGAACGCTCTTTCGCACTGTTTATCGAAGCTAAAACCCAAACGATCATCGCATCGACGTCGCCTAAAATGAACGTAGGCGAGCGTTGCCGTTTTTGTGACACGAACGAAAAAATCGTTTTAATCGACGATGATTATTACATTATCGGGAAAGCGTTATCCAAAGGGTATCGCGAGTATAAAGTCAGCGACGGATACGTCAACGACGTTTTTGCGGTCGTGTGTATTCGTATCGCGCATAAAAACGCTTTGACGCAAGAGGCGAAAAAAGTCCACGCAAAACATTATGCGTATCCTAAAGTCACGGCAAGCGAAAAAAGCGTCGATCTTTCGACGTTTTGGCTATACGGAAACTTGTACGCGATACAAAGCGAGCAGATCTACGCCGCGCTAGAGGGACAAGACGTCACAAAAGTGATCGGTTCGGACGAAATTTACGTCGGTATGATTACGTGGAATAATAAAACGATCCCCGTCGCTTCGTTGGCGAAATATTTTCAACACGAACGCAGTTACGATAAAGAAAAAAATTATATTATCGTTTTGAAAGGAAACGACGATCATCCTTTCGGATTGGTCATCGATGCGGTACAAGATAGTCCCGAAGTGCCCATTCGTTGCATCGACGAGACGAACCAAGCGATGCTCGGGCAACATACCCTCACCAAAGCCATCGTCAAATCAGACGCCGGTCAGGAAAAAGCGGAGATGCTTTCGATTTTAGATCCGCTGAAAATTGAGCGGTATTTACTGTTGGAAAAACAAGGAAGGTAGCATAGAAGTCGTGAGCTTCTATGCCAAAAAAGACTCAGGCAGGTTCTGCCGTTGTTGCGGCGGCGGCCGCCATCGTCGCTTTTTTCTTACTGCGTTCCATGGATTGAAGGACGAGGTATTGCTCACCAAATTTAAGCATATTGTCCATCTCGTCGTCGTACTCGGCGTAATGTCCTTCTTCGTCTAAAACCAGTTCTTCAAAGAGCTTTTTGGTCACGCTATCGGCGTTATTGCCGCATTCGATCGCAAATTGGTTGTACATCGTTACCGCATCGTCTTCGCCTTGACGTGCAAATTCAAGCATTGCTTTGACGTCGGTAATTTGTTGAACCTCTTGGGCGGCTTTCATTTCGATGGTTCCTTTTAAGAAAAGCACGCGATCGGCTAAGCGTTCGATATGAAGCATTTCGGCAATCGCGATACGTTTAAAAAGGGTTGAAAGTAAGTCGTATCCTTGATCGTCGCAATGAAAATGAAAAAACATGTACTGATGAACCGTGGCAAGCTCGTCGGCAATAGCGCGATTGAGCAACTCGATACTTTTATCTCGTTTCATACGTTCTCCTTAGAGGTTGGTGGATTATATCCTACCATAAACTTGGCTAGAAACGCCTAAGAAGAACGCTAGGTTTGACATGTCAATAATCGTGCGGTACTCCTTTGATGTGTAACATAAAATGTTCCCTGTTGTCGACGTCGTCTAGCCATCCGTAATTGGCATCGCTTTTATCGTCCAACTCTTTGATATAGGGTTTGATGTCCAAAAGCGGCGTACCGTCAAAGACGTCGAGTCCCGATACGATGATTTTACGATCGATAACGTTAATCAGCTTTACGATACTCAGTCCGATAGGATTGGGGCGATTGGGCGTACGCGTCGCAAAAAGACCCAATTCCTTGTTCTTAAGCCAAGGCGGCGTAAAGCGCATTTTCGGTTTTTCCTGAAGCCGATCGATATAAAACAGAAGATAGATATATTTAAAACGCAACAACTCTTTGAGCCCGTCCGTATAGGCTTCGCAAAGATCGATATAAAATTCTCCGGCGTCGTTTGAAACCGGCTGGTATGGGGCATTGTTACGGTAGGGTGTGTGAATAACTCCGATCGGCTCAAAGCGTATCATAGAAAAACTCCTCATATTATTTTTGTTTAGTTTATCTTATCGGAACTAAATTTGTCTACGGAACACTTTTTGAAAATACATCCGTAAGTTTAAGGATAGGAGGAACACACCGATGGTTAAAGTAGCGTTTTTTACGAACGATTTGAAAAACATTGATGCACATTTCGGTTCAGGCGAGCAGTTTGCCGTTTACGACGTCGATGCAAACGGTTATAGTCTACACGGCGTTATTCCGACCGGTGAAGAGCGCACCGAGGGCAGAGTCGAGATGCTCGTTAACGAACATGTCGATATTATGTACTGTGTCGAGATCGGACCTGCGGCAGCGGCAAAAGTCGTCAACGGAAAGATTTTCCCTATCAAATATAAAACTGTCGTCAACATCGAAGACGAATTGGAAAAGCTCACCTCTATGATGGCGACCAATCCTCCTCCGTTTATCAAAAAAATTTTAGAAGCAAGGGCGTAGGTTATGAACGAGCTTGAAAAATTGTTTATCGAAACGCTGATTTCACAAACCAGAGCGCTTGATCAGTTCGGTACGTGGGCAAAAAAAAGCGATGAAGAGCTTTTGTGCGAAAAATACGTCAAAAGCAAAGAAGCGCTTAAAAATGTTCCCATCATCGCCGACATCGATGAGATGCAGATTCAAGATATTCGTCTGATTTTTCAAGCGATCGCTTTGGCGTTTGAACTCAAAACGGGTGTGATGTGTTCGGTCGTGATGGAGATGAGTCACGAGGGTTTCGGTCGGGCGGTCGTCTTGGCGGATAAAATCGTCGTGACGAATAAATTTTTTAAAGATGCGCACCGTTACAGTTTCCGCACGTATGAAGACGTGGTCAAAGAAGGCGGTAAGATGCTCAAAAGCGCAATTGAAATTTACGAACAATACACTTTAAAAGTAGGATAGAACGATGGCTAATATCGGTATTTTTTACGCGAGTGCGGGCGGTAATACGACGCAAATCGCCGAGGCGTTGAAAGAAGCGTTTGAGGTTGAAGACGATGCGTGCGTTTTAATGGAAGACGACTTCGATAGCGTTGAGCAGTTTGAGGAATTCGATGTCCTTTTCTTCGGAAGTTCGACATGGGGACAAGGCGACGTTCACTTTAGCTGGGTCGACGCTCTTTTTGAAATCACTTCCGAAAATATCGATTTTAAAGGCAAAACGATGGCGTTTTTCGGTGCGGGCGATAGTAAGACGCACGGAGAACATTTTTGCAGCGCTTTGGGCAAGTTTTATCAGATTTTTTCCAAAGCGGGTGCGAAGGTTATCGGTTTTGTCGATGCTAGCGATTACGATTACGAGGCGAGCTTGGCGTGCGTGGGAGATAAATTTTGCGGTTTGGCTATCGACAATATCAATGAAGAGGACAAATCCGAAGAGCGTATCGAAAAGTGGATAGCGCAACTTAAAAAAGAATTGGCGTAAAGGATACGACATGAGAACGCTGGAGCAATTTTATCAATTAAGAGCGGCAGAAGACTACTTTGATTTTTTTGCTATCGAGTATGACGAACACATCGTTCACGTTAAGCGTTTTCACATTATGAAAGAGTACGGCACGTTGATTAAAAAGGGTTTTGAGTTTTACAAAGGCGATGAAAAATACTTGATGGATTTTTTAAAGTTTGCTTTGATGCGCGTTTATATGGACTATAAACACGGCCATTCCCCGAGTGCCGCGGAAGTGTGGGGTATGGCGGAAGACGGACATGCCAAAGGGTGTGCTTCGTGTACGACGTCTTCGCAAAAAGGAGGCAGTTGTGATTGTTGATCCAAACGTCGTGTTACACGATACGGTCACCGCAAAGTTGTCGGGCAAAGACGAAGCCAAAGCAAAGTTTTTTCTCGGACAGAAAGTGAAATTGCTCGAAGACGTGAAAAACGACGGAACTTATCCGTACCTTCAAATCGGCGAAGTGATGATTCAAAAAGGCTCGATCGGTTATATCCGATCCGTCGGGGATTTTTTACAAGTCATACGCGTTTACGAAGTTCATTTTTTAAACGCCGAAGCGGTTGTCGAAGTGATCGGATGCAGGGAACACGAATTAGAGGCGATGGAGCCGTATCGCGATCTCGAAGCCGAAGAACATGCGTGGATGAGTGAGCATTACAAAAACAAATCTTAGTAAGGAGGAAGTGTTATGGCCAAAGTGATTTTTATGCATTTTGATGCGGAAAAAGACGGTATTTACGATGCCAAAATCGGCGAACCCGTTGTTCGTTTAGCGAAAGAAAAAGGGATTCCTATTACGTTTGATCCCAAAGATCATTCGACGTGCCTGATTAGCGTTGAGCATATTAGCGAAGAGGAACCGACGAGTTATATGGAAGACGAAGAGCTCGACGAACTCGTCAAGTTAGGTGCGATTAGCCAAGAAGACGCCGATATTTGCCAACAATTTACCGTAAGCCCGAAAATTCGCATCGCTTCGATGATGATGATTAAGGGCGATGTTTTGATTAAACCATTTAAAAAGTAAAGGATCAACCATGACAACAAGAGTAGAAATCGTCAACGACTTTTTAGCCGTCAACGTTAAACCGGGTGCTACCATTCAAGACGTCGTAGAAGCAAGCGGAAGCGCATTGCCCTTTGGCTGTCGTGACGGTCAATGCGGAACGTGTGCCGTGGAGATCGTTCAAGGTATGGAGTTTTTATCGCCTAAAACCGACAAAGAGATCAAGGTTTTAAAAGAGATACTTGCAAGTACATGTACACCCAATACGCGCCTTTCATGCCAGATGAAAATCGAAAAGCCAAACGGCGTCGTTCGTATCAAATACTAATCCTTCTTTTCAAGAGTCGCTACGCATTCAAACATCCCGCGTAGCCTCTTTTTCCCCGTCTCGACCCCTTGTTACATTTTTGTAAAATCTCTTTTAAAATGCATAAAAATTAATCAAGAAAAAAACGAAAATAGCTCATAAATAGGGCATACTTTTTGTATGAGAAGTATCAATCTAGAATTTAAACAAAAGCAGAGTCTTAACCTCTCGCTCAAACTTTGGCTCCCGTTGTTACAGCTACCTCTTCAAGAGTTAAGCACGCATCTTGAAACGCTTTCGTACGAAAATCCGTTTTTAGAGGTCAAACGCCCGTATGAGCATACGATGGGTGCTAGCAGTCACGGCATGGTGGAAGAGTTGGTGTTGAGCCATGAGTCTTTGCATGAAAAGATACTCGAACAAATCGTTCCGCCGCTTTTCCCCACGCCTGTTTCGCAAAAAGTTGCCCACGAGATACTGTGCGACATCAACGAAGAGGGTTATTTTGACGGCGATATCGAACAAATCGCGATCACCTGTAACGTGTATATCGACTATGTCGAGCGGATACGACAACGTTTTTCCAAGATCGAGCCTTATGGAGTCGGCGCTTTGGATGCGCATGAATCGTTCGTGTTTCAACTCGACGCAATGAGCGACGAGGTCGATGACGAGCTGTATCATTTAGTCTTAAAGATGATCGAACAGATGCACAAAGTCGATAAGTTTTCCAAACATCACCGTTTTGAAGAGGCAAGGGCGGTTTTAAAGAAATTTTCCAACCCTCCGGCATTGGAGTATCAAGCCACACCCAAGCAAATTATTCCCGATTTTTACGTGGAAGTGGATGAAGATATACGGCTTCGGATCAATAACGAATATTACCCCGACATCGTGATTCAAGAGCCTTTTTCGAGCAAAAACGACTCCATCAAAGACAAGCTCAAAGAGGCACGCGACATCGTCAACCTTTTGGAATTACGCAAAAGTACGTTGTATAAGATCGTGCTTTTAATCGTCGAAAAGCAGCTCTCTTTTTTTGTCGGAGGCGAGCTTAGGCCGCTCAATATGAGTCATTTAGCCGATGAACTCTCTTTCGCCGAATCGACGATCTCACGGGCAATTTCGAATAAATACGTCGAATCGAAACAAGGTATTTTCCCGCTAAAGTCGTTCTTTACCAACGCGGTAGCGACCAAAGAGCTCTCTTCCTCCGAGATCAAAAATTTTATTAACCAACAAATCGAATACGAAAACAAAGAAGAGCCTTTAACCGACGACGACTTACTCGAACGGATTGAAAAACGCTTCAACATCAAAATGGTCCGACGCACGATTACGAAATACCGAAAGCTGATGAACGTCGCATCGTCCAAAGAACGCAAAAAAATTTACAAGGTACAAGCATGAATCCCTATACGAAAGAAGAACGCTTAAAGATAGAAGCGACGGTCACGATCTTCTTGCAAGGTTACGCCAAAAATCGTTACTCCAAATACGTCATCGCTCCCCACGTTGCGGCAATGTCGATGCGCGAACGCCACTTGTACGAAGACATGGGTTTTAAAAACCGCGTGCAGATGGGCAAATACATGAAATGCCACTTTCCCAAACTTTTCGAGCTCAAGCCCGCCGATAAACTTTGGAAAAAATTTATCTACGATTCGCTCGATCTTGTCGCCCCAGCGTGCTTTACATGTAAAGATCAAACCAACTGCTTCGCCTGTCGATTGGTGGGGTAAATCACCTTTAAAAGAAGGGTAAAATAATGATTCGTTTTGCCACTGAATCTGATTTGGAAGCCATTTTAGCCATTTATAATGATGCCATTTTAACGACAACCGCCGTTGACACGCCATTGTATAATGCTCTTACTTGAATGAAAGGAGCAAAGATGATCGTAACGCCTTCCAAACTTCGTGAAAATCTTTACAATCTTTTGGATAGTTGCATCGAAAAAGGTGTGCTTCTTTAAATTTCGCGCATTGTACCCAAACAGCGTCCTTCTTGCCTCAATAAAATCGTTGCTAAAAACATCATCACTGTGATCTCTACCGATGAATATGAGAGACTCAAATCACACTCGAAGAGCTTTTTGCGACACTCGAACACAAAGAAATCTACGATGTCGTTCAATCACGCCAAAATACACCTCTATCGTCTTATGTGTCATAATGAAGAGTTCCATCATCATAAAAACTATAAAAATGATAGAGACAATGATGCTAAACGAAGGGATTCATTTACAACGCATTTACAACATATAATTATGTATACTGCTTCAAAAGAATGTATCAAGGAGTATACATGATGTTGCCAACAAAAATCCGCTCAAGACTTTATGTTTCAGCATTTATATTAACATTTGTAGCCATTTTGGTTGGTTTATTAGGTCTTTATAATCTGAAAGAAGAAAACCAAAATTTCAAAGCGGTTTTTGATGATCGCATTGTTCCTCTTAAACAGCTCAAGGTTATTTCAGATATGTACGCCATTAATATTGTTGATACTGTACATAAAACAAATGCTCAAACACTTACTTTTGAAGAATCCCAAAAATCTATTAAAAATGCGCAGGCATTGATTGTAAAAACCTGGAATGCTTATATTGCAACCACGCTGACACCTGAAGAAACTAATCTGGTTGAAAAAGCAAAAGCACTGTTCGTTCCTGCAGAGCGTCTTGTAAACGAACTTCTAGTCAGTGTGGATAAAAAAGACAAAGAGCGTTTAGCTTATATTGGGGCAAAAGAGTTGTACCCAGCGATTGATCCTATTACTTCTGTGATTGGTGATTTGGTAGATTTACAGATCAATGAGTCAGAAAAAAGCTATACACAAGCAGTAGAAAATTATGAACGCGTTAAGCTTATATTTGTTGTGACACTAATTGTTGGCATTGGTTTTGGTGCACTGCTTATTGGCTTGACCATTCAAACGATTATGAAATCTATTGATGGATTGAGGGAAAAAATGACCTATATTTCATCGTCAAAAGATTTTTCAGAAAAAATTGTTATTAAAGAAGATAATGAATTGCAAGCGTTAGCGTTAACGTTTAATGCCTTGATTGAGTCTATTAGTCGAGTTTTGGCAAATGCAAAAAGTATGGCACACGAAAATGCATCTGTTTCAGAAGAGCTTTCGGCAACATCCTTGCAAATAGGTAAACGAACCGAAGAGACAGTATCTCAAATGAATCTAACCGTTTCAACTACACAGTCTGTCATAGAGATATTGAAGCAAGGGGAGGAGAGTTCAGAAGAGTCAGGTATTGTTATTAACACAGTGGTTGAAGAGCTTAATAGCGCAGCGACAAATGTTCTCATGGTTTCGCATGACCTCGAAAATGTGGTTATTTCACAATCAGATTTGTCTGATAAATTAGAACGATTGTACCAAGAAATTGAACAAGTGAAAGATGTTTTATTAGTGATTAATGACATAGCTGACCAAACTAACTTATTGGCATTAAATGCTGCTATTGAAGCTGCTAGAGCAGGGGAGCATGGACGAGGATTCGCCGTTGTTGCCGATGAAGTGCGAAAACTTGCTGAACATACACAAAAAAGTCTTGGTGAAAGTAATGCAACGGTGCAAGTTATTATCCAATCTGTCAGTACAGCAGTTGGGTTAATGCAAAAAAATTCAGATGAAATCAAAAAACTCAGTGAGAAAGCTAAGATAACCGAGAATCAAATGCGCGACAATGTTATTAATGCAGCACAAGCAAAACAGATTGCAGCGCGTACAGTAGAAGAAGCAAAAAAAGGGCGAAATCAAGCAAGCGAAGTTATTGCTAGCATTCAATATATCCATCAAATCTCAACAACAAATGCCCGTAGTGTTGAAGAGATCGCTTCCGCAGCAGAGCATCTTGCACGATTATCTGAGGACTTAAACGTGGTTATTTGTCAATTTAAAACAACATAAAGAGCTTTACTAAAAAGGCTCTTTCGTTAATTTTTCCTATAAATTTTTCAATCTCTTTGATGGCTTTTTTCATTATACGGGAGCTAAACTTGTAACGTACAACACCTTTACATGTAAGCATTATCCCTCAAATTTTTTAGGTGGAAAGAAAAGTGCTCGTGGGTTACGTTTAGCTTCTTGAAAGAGGAGTTTTACAAAAGAGAAAAAATTACCAAAATCAGCATCTCTGGATTTGAGCGATACTTTAAGGGCGAGGGCAAAACTGACGCTGAGATTGACCAAGCCTATCATCAAGACAAAGACTAAACCTAACACCTGCAATGGCGGCATAGAAAAGCCATGGCAAGCACCATCAATGCAATCACAATGACCACGCCACTGGCACTTAAGAACATACCGATGTACTCTTTGGTGGTGTCTGCGATGTAGTGCTCGCCGTGTTCACTGGCATTGTTTGCGATGCTTTTGGCTAAGATTTTGATGTTTTGATTGAACCCTTGCTTAGAGAGAATGCCCAGTGAAGTAATGTTACTAGAGATTTTAGAGCTGATAAGCCATTTATTTGATTCAATCATCGTTTGGGATGGTGTGCAACGAAGTATCACAGCATGGAATCAAGACCAAAATATAAGCTCCGCTTTTAAAACCTCGTGTGTTTGGTGTTACCAAAAATTCGCGCGTCACATCGGCTTGGAAAAGTACGATAGTTACCTTAAAAAAATGCACTACGGCAACGAAAAAACGGGCAATGACGTCGAGCGTTTTTGGTTGGACGGTGAACTTCGCATCAGTGCGGAAGAGCAGATTGCTTTTCTTAAAAAACTCTATCGAAACGAACTTCCTTTTCGCCGAAGCGACATCGATTTACTGAAAAAAATGATGATCGACGAGCAAAGAGAAGAGTTTGTTATACGTGCTAAAACCGGCTGAACCGTTCCCAAAGATGCCGAGCATCACGGCTGGTACGTGGGGTATGTGGAAAGTTCTAAAGGTGTTTACTTTTTTGCGACGAATTTACTCACTCCTTCAAACGACGCATTGCCTTTACGCAAAAGTATTACCTTGGACGCATTGCGATACAAGAAGCTTTTAGAGTGATAAACGGTTTCACATGTCAATGCTCGGTCTTTGAGCTTTGGTGCGCGCCTTTCTTCTTTTGTGCTATAATCAAATAACATCAGCTCAAGGAGGTAGATATGGATTTCGTATTGGGACAAATTCAATTGTTTGCATTTCACTTTGAGATGCAAGGGTGGCTTTTGTGCGACGGGCGAGCGTTGCCGATTTCTCAAAACCAAGCGTTGTTTTCGCTTTTGGGAACGACGTACGGCGGAGACGGGCAGAGCACGTTTTGCATTCCTAATCTCAAGGACAAAGCTCCGCTTCCGGAATTACGGTATTACATCGCTATTCAAGGGCTCTATCCGATGCGTTCGTAAACTATTGCCTCAGGTAAAATGAGGCAACGGCTTTACATGTCAATGTCTTTTTTGCTCTTCTACAAACGTTTGGAGTGCGTCGTAAGTCAACGGTTTAGCGTAAAAATAGCCTTGAAAACGATCGCACCCCAAATGCAGAAGCTTCTCTTCTTCCGCTTTCGTTTCCACGCCTTCGGCTAAAATCGCCAATTCTAAATTTTTACCGATCGTGATGATATTTTGAACCATCTTTTCCGCGGTGACGTCCTCGATGAGGGTATCGATAAAACTCTTATCGATTTTGAGTTCGTCGACAGGCAATTTACGCAAAATATTGAGCGACGAATAACCCGTACCGAAGTCGTCCATCGAGATGTACAGCCCCATTTCGCGTATTTTTTTTAGAAGCGGCAAAAGATAGTCGATGTCCTCGATAAACAGACTCTCCGTAATTTCAAGGCATATCGCAAGGTTGTCGAGCTTGGTTTTTTGGATTTCGCGCGTGAGCTTTTCAAGAAAGTTCGCTTCCATAAATTGCTTAATCGAGATATTAATGGAGACTTGAAACCTTATGTCTAACGCCTCTTGAAAACGTTGCATCTCTTCGAGCGTTTTTTTCAAGATAAAATCTCCCAATTTGGGCATCAAACCCGACGCTTCGGCGACCGGAATAAATTGATCGGGCGGAACGAGCCCCAATTCCGCACTTTGCCATCGCGCCAACGCCTCGACGCCGTACATAACGCCATTTTTATCCATTTGCGGTTGATACGCGACGTAGAGTTCTCCTTTTTCCAATGCTTGGCGGAGCATATGTTCCATCATCACGCGATTGAGGTATCCTTCTTGCATTGAAGCGGCAAAAAGACGAACGCTATTTTTGTATTTTTTCGCCTCGTACATCGCAATGTCGGCGGCACGCAAAAGCATATCAACGCTTTGGGCGTGTTCGGGATACTTGGCGATACCGATGCTTGCACCTACCACAAAATTAAACTGTTTGATACGGTAAGGTTTGGAAATTTCTTGCATGATTTTTTCGGCTTGGGCTAAGAGTTCGTGATCGTCCGTCACATAGCTTAAGAGAAGAAACTCGTCGCCGCCTTGTCGAATGGCGATGCTTTCGGGCGTCTTAACCTCTAAAAGCCGCCTTGAAAATTCGATGAGCAAGAGATCGCCAAAATGATGTCCGAAACTGTCGTTCACGTTTTTAAAATGGTCTAAATCAAAGTACAAAAGGCTAAAAGGCGGAGCGTTTTCGCCCATCCAATCGTGGATGTATTGTTGAAAGTACGCGCGATTGGGCAGATGCGTGAGCGAATCGTGCGTGGCTTGGAACATTAAATCGGCACGGCGTTTGTTCTCCGCGTCGGAAATGATTTTAAAGAGAATAAACAAAATGACATGTACGCCGACAAAAAGAAGCATATAGCTTAAAAAATGGTTCATAAATTCGCGCGTAATTTGCGTTTCGTCAATATCGGAGAGAATCCATAATGCATAGCGGGGTTCGTACTTGAGCGCAAACTGGATCTTCTCTCCCGTTACGTCGTGTGCACTTGCGGTGTAAATACGTCCGCTTGTTTTGATGTCGTCTTTAGAAACGGCGTATCGTTGCACGATGGCGTCTAGCAACGCATTAAGAAATGCTTCGGAAAGAGGGTTCTCGTAAATTTTTTTAGAGATTTCGCGGCTTGCGGATTGAAATTGAACAAAACGGTCGCGCTCTCGAATGAGCGTGACTTTATTGTAATCTCCAAGCGAAAGGTTCTCGGTGTAAATTTTAAACGCTCCTTCTATGCCGAGTCCGGCGGTCATAACGCCCATGATTTTACCCGAATCGTCCACAACGCTTTTGCGAATCGGAATGCCCCAGCGACCGCTTGCCGCGATATAATAGGTTCTGCCCAAGACCATCGATTTTTGCGTGAGGGTGTACTCGAACGACTCTTTCGTGAGAGGGTTTTGACGAAGGTTGGGAAGTTTGGCTTTATCAAATTTGGTATTGACGTAACGGTAATTGCCATCGACATCGACAAAACCGAAGGCGACGACGGAGGGATTGAGCAAGAGCAATTCGTCTAAAATACGAGGATCTTTGTCTCTGAGAACTTGTTTGCCTAAAACATCGAGTATCATCTCTTGCGATAGAAGCAAAGAGTGCGTCGCGTTGCCGACGAGTTTTACGAGATTGATCTGGTCGTCGGCATAGTGTTCACGAACGTTATTCCATTTGGCGTACGATACGATGCCTAAAAACCCGATACCGCAAAGAAGAAGAATATAAAAAATCGTCCAAATGTTTTTTTGAATCAAGGCCATATTTTCTCCTTTATTCTTCATCGATTATCTTAACATAAAAATGATCGGCAGAAGTGACATTGTCAAAACGAAGCGGTCAAAGCATGTGAAAAAGGAGAAAAATAGCTACAAACCCGATACCGCAAAGAAAAGAGTTCTTGCCGAACTCTTGAGAAAAAGAGGATTTTTCTTCTTTGCGCTTTATTCGTTTTTGCGTTGTAAAAACGTTTCGATCTCTTGAATGGCTTGTTTGTTGGAGAGGCTAAATTTGATTTCGATGCGACGCGACGCGTCTTTGTCTTCGATGCCGTTTTTAAAGATACGGTCGCTGTAAGAACGTCCGATCGCGCTGACGTAGCGTTGTAAAAGCGCATTTTTACTTTCGTCCCACGAATAGATCAACGCCATAACCGCATACGCTCTTTTTTGAGAAAGATCCAGATTGTGCATGTAGGTACCGTCCGAGTCGGTATGCCCTTCGATCATGATATGGTCGATATTTTCACGGATGGACGCGTCGTTTAAAAGAACGTCCAAGTAGGGTTGCAAGGTCTCTTTTAAGCGTGCTTTGGCTTCGGGTTTGATCTCGTAAGAGCCCACGTCGAAAAGAACGCCGGAGGGAAGTCGGATCGCTCCGCTATTGGGATCGATATTGATCTTTTTGCCCAATTTATTTTTCAACTCCTGTACGACTTTGATGCGAAGTCCCGTCAGGTTTTTAATGCGCGCTTTGGTCACGTTTAAATCATCAACCAGTTGCTGATGCGCCGCGGTGCTTTCCAAGAGTTTTGCGCTCAAAAGAGTGAGCTCTCCCTCTTTGAGTTTCAACGTTTGCGTCGTCGTGCCCAGTTCCATTTGGCTAGCAACCAATTCGCCTTTGACTTCGTCGCGTGCCAGTTCGGTATCTAAAAGTAGCTTTTTAAGATTTTCGATTTCTCGGTCGCTGAGTTGAAGTTTTGCGTTGGATTCGTTTAGGTCGGACTCTTTTTGCATTAACAACTCTTGGGCAATTTGCAATGAAGCACTGGTCGCGTTCATATCGGTTTTGAGGCGTAAAAAGTCTTGTTTTTGGCGTAAAAGCTCCTCTTGGCTTTGGCGTAAGACGCGCGTTTGCGCCTCAAGATCGTTTTTAATGCCCTTCAAATCCGTCTGAACGTAGACGTATTTGACGACGATCGCGCCGATGAGCAAAATAAAAACGAACAAAAGCCCTGCCATCAAGTCGGCGTAAGAGACCCAAAAGTTTTGATCCGAGCTTTTTGAAGAACGGTAGCGCATTATTTTAACGCATCCATTTTTTGAATGATCTCTTCGGTTTCGGCGTCGATCATTTTGAGGCTCTCTTTGAGCGATTCGACTTCCGCGTTAGGCTCGTTGGGATTGCGCGCCGCGGCGGATTCTTTGAGTACGCGTAAAAGCTCTTGATTGGTGGCGATCATCTCTTCGTGGTTCTGCGCCATTGCGACATGTAACGCCGTCGTATTTTCGTTAAAGCCCTCGATTTTGGCAAGCATTTGTTCGTGCAGTTCGATCAACCCTTTTTGCTTTTCTTGGGAACGCGCTAACGTGTCCATACCCTCTTTGATATGCTCGGAGACGCGTTTGACCGCACTGGCTTCCATAGTGAGCATTTCGTCGAAGAGTTCAAATTTGGATTCGATATTTTTACCCAAACGCTCGAAAAAGTCGTTTGAGCTAAGACGTTCGAACATCAAGCCGATTTTTTCAAAATGTTGGAGGTTCTCTTTGAGGTAGGCTTGTTCGATCTCTTCTTTGGTCCAAAAAAGCGATGCGGTCGCTTCACGAATAATCTCAACGTCTCGGTCGAAACGGCTGAGTCCTCGTTTTTCGAAGAAAATCCACCAAAGCGAAAGCAAAATACCGTAAATCGAGACGTAAAACGCCGTGCCCACGCCGCTTAGCAAAACGGAAATCTCTTGCTCCAAAGCACCCGCCGTTTGAGACGAAAAATCGGGAAGCGTCAACGCGATGGAGATAAACGTACCCAAAATTCCCATCGTCGGGAAAACGCCCGCGGCGATTGAAGCATAATTGTCGTTTCGAATGCGTTTAGCGTAAGCGTCCATAAACGTCTCGAACGTTGCGTTTGACTTTTCGGTTTCGCCGATACGCATAAGGTTTTTCGTCACGTACGCGTTGAGTTCGCTTTTGAGCTCGTTGCCGTAGCGGCGAAACGTGCATGCGCCGTACTCTCCGTTATGTTTGGCAAACACAAGCGACACGAAAAAGATCAGTCCGATCAAAACGATGCTGTGTATGCCGACATGGAAGTGAAGAACGTCCAAATACCCGAGAATAAAATAAAGATACGCCGCACTCGGTAGGGCGATTAAGCTTAAATACGTTCCGATGCCCGATGTCGGTTTGCGCTCTAGCGCACTTAAGTCTTGAAGCATTTCATCCATTCGTTCATTCATCATAGAGCCTTTGTGACAATTCAAACGTTCTTGCGGTATGACAAGAACATGCGTTAAAGATGTCCTATTATAGCCTTATTTGTTATACGGAAAGTAAATATACGGGCTTTTTTAATGCCGTTTTTACGATTAAAAGACTACAATCTTTTTCCATACGCCGAGTGTTTTCTCTTTTGCTTGATACTCGCACAACCTTTCTCCAAAAGGCGCAAAATGAGCTCTTTAAACGATCACGGTACGCTTGAAATTTCAACGCTTCTCCAACAAAATCTCATGCACGCGCAAAGCGAGATAGCCTTACATGTCAAACGCTTTATACAAACCGACGAGCCGGAGAGTTTGCATCGTTATCGCATACACCTTCGTTTTAGCCGCTCTTTATGCCAAGAGTTCGGTTCGTTTTTGGAAAAAAAACGCCGCAAAGTCCTCATACAAACCCTTAAATTTTTGCAAAAAGAGACCAATGCCATGCGGGATTTGGATGTCTTTTTAGCGTGCATCGAGACGTATAAAAACCGCGTCGAAGCCGTTTCGCTTGCTGAACTCGAAGCGGTTGAAAACATTTTGCGCCAAGAACGACAAGACGCATACGATCGTTTTTGCGAACGCTACGAGCGCGAATCTGAGATGCTTTCATCGCTACAACGTTGCGTAGAAGATGCAAGCTTGTATCTCACTCCAACGCAAAAACATGCTTCACACCGTCTCGAAGCAATCGTTCGCGCCCGCGTGAAAAAGATCGCTAAGCTTTCGCAACACCTCGTGGCGGATGCTTCCAACGAACGTTTACATCAACTACGCCTACACTACAAAACCTTACGCTATACCTGCGACGCTCTTGGCTGGAAAGATTTTGCCAAGAGTTTGAAGCCGATGCAAACCGCCTTGGGAAACGTACAGGATAAACATGTGCAAATCAAACGTATCAAACGCTATAACGCGTTGCATCAAACCGAACTTCGAGAACTTTCGGCACTGCTGAAAGCGGATTTGCGTGAAGATAAACGTACATGTATCGCTACATGTAAAGCCGAAAATCTCAAAAAACGTTTTCGTCGCTTTCAACGATGCGATGAGGCACGATGAATTCTCTAACCTACGTAGAACACTATCCTCATAGCCTTCAACAACAAGTACAACGCCTCATCGACGAGGAAAAACTCGGTTTGTACTTGCTAAAAAAATACCCCACCACGCACGCGATCAGCGGCGATAAAGCCTTGTATGCCTACGTCATAGCGTTACGCTCGGAATTTCTTCGTAAAAGCGAACCGCTCAGCCGCGTCTCGTATGACGGAAGGATCAGTGACATTAACGACGCACTTGGACTGCATCGCACCACCATCAAAAACCACGGCGGACGCCTTCGAAGCAAAAGCGAGATCCGTATCGCAACGCTTTTCAAAACCGCACCGGAGCCTTTTTTAAAGATGATCTGCGTGCATGAACTAGCGCACCTCAAAGAAAAAGAGCACAACAAAGCCTTTTATGCCCTGTGCGAAAAAATGGAGCCAAGTTACCATCAACTTGAGTTTGACGTCAGGCTTTACCTCACGCATTTAGAGTTATTCGGGAAGGTGTATTAAAACTATAAAAATTACCCTAAAAGGATAGGATATGATTTGGAAATTGCTTTTAACGGCGATCGTTATTACGATGTTTGCAGGATGTGCAAAGATGTATGAGATACAGCCAAGCATACAAAAACTCAATGACGAAACGAAAGGTAGAGTCGTCGTGACTTCGTATTATGCCTCAAGGTTCGGGAGAAATGCTTTCCCTTTTTGTTTTCGGAATCCCTCAAAATCTTGAAGCTTCTATTTACGATGTGACTGATGGTGATGTTCGCTATATCGGAACGCTTCCTATTGTTTACATACACAATGGAGGGTATTTGATTGAGTATTTTCCCAGTATTGGAAAACATGTATTTATGTTAACCGTACCGCCGTTTCCAACACCGCTTGCTTGGCGACATACGGATTTTATAGAAGTGACTGTTGAAAAAGATAAAACGACACATCTTGCACTTCCCTTTAGCGGATTTCGAAAAATGCCGTATTTTACGCCGGTTGATATGCCTGAAGAAGATTTTATCGGTTGTTCAAGTATTAAAGGAGACTATTATCAAACACGAGACGGTGTGAATGCTTATTTAGCAAGCCATAATGTTCCAAAAGAAATGGAAGATTTTAGGCACTATTGTTTAAAACTTGCGGCAAGTAGTCCTATTATTGCCACGAATGATGCTGTAAAAAAATTTAATGAGGGAAAAGAACAAGTGATTCAGTGGTACAAAGAAGACGTCAAAATATGGCAAGAAAAGCATGAAAATAGACCGCTTTTCAATTTAACACATCTTTATGAAAAAGAGGAACCGACACAAGCCAACGAGAGTGAAGCAAAATAAAAATTAAAAGGAAAAATGATGCATTTGAAACAACTCCCCCTCTACATCATAGACGCCTTTACCGACACACTGTTCAAAGGTAACCAAGCCGCTGTCATGCCATTAGATAATTGGTTGTCAGAATCTATGATGCAAAGCATTGCCTCTGAAAACAACCTTTCAGAAACGGCTTTTTTTGTCAAAAACGATAAAGGTGTCTATGAAATCCGTTGGTTTTCGCCACTGACTGAGATAGCCTTTTGCGGTCATGCGACGTTGGCGAGTTCGTATGTTATTTTTAATCATCTAGGAGAAAAAGAGTGCATCACATTTTTTGCCAAAGCAGTAGGTGAAATTGAAGTGTATGCGCGTGAAAACGGGCGCATTGAGATGAGCTTTCCCAACCGTGTGCCTGAGAAACTAAGCGTTATTCCAGAAGCATTGCAAACAGGGCTTTCAATTGCTCCTTTAGAATTTCATCAAAACCAACAAGCGTACTTTGCCGTGTATGCGAATGAGGATGATGTTAAAAATGTCGTGCCTGATCTTGAAAAACTAAAAACGCTTGCCCCTTTGGATGTTGTCGTGACCGCTCCAAGCAAGGCGTATGACTTTGCGTCACGTTACTTTTGGCCAGCCAATGGCGGCGTGGAAGACCCCGTTACAGGCTCGATTCATGCAGGGCTCGCCCCTTTTTGGGCAAAGCGTTTAGGAAAAAGTGAACTGGTAGCGCTACAAGCGTCAAAACGTACGGGCGTGCTTTATTGTCGTGTTACGCAAGAGCGTATTTTTGTCTCAGGTACGTGTGTTCAGTATTTACAAGGCTCCGTAACACTCAACGCTTAGCGTGATGGTTCAGTAGTAAGAGCGTTGAAACAGCAGAGACACCGATACCTACGCCAATGTCCCATGTAAGTGTGGTTCCTTCAATCAGATAGAGTAAAAGAGCTATACTGGCCGGGTTGATGTAAACATACGCCATCACTTTTTTAGGACCGATGACGATAGAAGCTTTTTGCGTGAGATAGACTGTCAAAAGCGTTGCTCCGATGACAAGATAAAGCATATCAAAGAGCGCATTGCCTGTAATGCGCTCCCATTGAAGCGGTATATCCATCAGCATCAATGCCGCAAACATCCAAAGACAGCCGCCTATTAATGTCATAAATACCAACACCAGCACGTCATCCTCTTCGTGATGTAAAAATTTGGTCAAAATCGAATAAATAGCCATAAAAAGTACGGCACTCAAAAAGATAAAATC
>Ga0075011_10000144_pt1 | contig 35963 bp, 33 predicted proteins | sample TARM_MetaG_T_14_FD_72354 | JGI IMG/M metagenome (GOLD analysis project Ga0075011, IMG submission 72354) | Freshwater microbial communities from Pennsylvania, USA, analyzing microbe dynamics in response to fracking - TARM_MetaG_T_14 | ecosystem: Environmental > Aquatic > Freshwater > River...
GCTGTTTGCGAAGGACGATACCCCATGGGCCTGTTCGACTGGCTGCGGTTCCGCAAAAAGGAAAAGACTCCCGAGGAGCGGGCCGAGATGCGCCGCGTCTTTGCCACGCGCTACGACCATTTCCGGCTGCTCATCCAGGCCAACACTCGTGCTCATGAGCTCATGGGCGAGCTGGAGGAGGCCCTGCGCGGCTTCACTCCCTACGGCATGCATTTCGTGCGTACTTTGTGCACGCGCATTTCCACTTCCATCTATCAGATGGTCCGCCATCTGGGCGAGCTGGAAACCCAGGGCCAGGACGATCTGGTCGCGGCCATGCAGGCCATCAACGATAGGATCATGGAGGAACTGGAGCCGGAAAACCACGCAGTGGGCGGCGAGCCGGTCATCGATCTGGCCGAGGTCAACCGCAACCACGCCGATCTGTGCGGCCCCAAGATGGCCATGCTCGGCGAGGCCGGCTCGAGTCTGGGCCTGAGCATCCCGTCCGGTTTCGTCATCACCGTGGCCGCCTACCAGCGGTTCGCCCAGAGCCATGGGCTCGGTGTGGAAATCGACCGGCTCATTCAGACCATGGCGGGCGACGACCGCGAATCCGTGTTCCAGGCCTCGTCCAGCATCATGCAGCTGGTCATGGAGACCCGCCTGCCCGACGATCTGGCCTCGGCCATCCTGGACGCCTACGACCGGCTGGCCGAACGGCTCGGAACATCCCCGGACCTGGCCGTGCGCTCCAGCGCACTGGGCGAGGACATCGAGGGTTCGTCCTTTGCGGGTCAGTACCGGTCTGTGCTCAACGTGGACCGCTCCTCCCTGCTCGACGCCTACAAGGAGGTGGTCGCCTCCAAGTATTCCCGCCAGGCCATGGCCTACCGCCTGAGCCACGGCATCCGCGACGACGACGTGGCCATGTCCGTGGGCTGCATGACCATGGTCGAGTCCGCGTCCGGGGGCGTGGCCTATTCCGGCAATCCGGTCAACGTGCGCGACGACCGCGTGTCCATCAGTTCGGTCTGGGGGCTGCCCAAACCCGTGGTGGACGGCACGGCCGGGACCGACGAATTTATCGTGGCCCGCGACCCCCTGCGCGTTGAGGAGACCTTCGTGGCCGAAAAGGCCGACATGTACGTGTGCAGCCAGCATGAGGGCGTGTGCCGCGAGGATCTGACCGGGGACAAGGGGACGCAGCCGTCCCTGACCGGGGAGCAGGTCCTGCTCGTGGCCCGCGAGACCGTGCGCGTGGAGGAACATTTCGGCACGCCCCAGGATATCGAGTGGGCCATGACATCGGACGGCACCTTTCATCTGTTGCAGTGTCGCCCGCTCATGCGCGTATCCTCGGGCGAGGATTCCGCGCCCGCCGCCAATCTGCCCGAGCCTGTGCTGACCGGCGGCCGGACCGCCAGCCCGGGCGTGGGCGTGGGCCCGGCCTTCACCCTGCGCAAGGACGTGGACGGCCTGACCTTCCCGGACGGCGGGGTGCTGATCCTGCGCCAGGCCCTGCCCAGCCGGGCGGCGTTGCTCGACCGGGCTAGCGCGCTCATCTCCGAGCAGGGCGGCATGGCCGGACATCTGGCCAACGTGGCCCGCGAGTTCGGCGTTCCGGCCCTGTTCGGGATCAAGGACGCTGTGGGCCGGTTCGAGAACGGCCGCATCCTGACCGTGGACGCCGAGGGCAGAGCGGTCTACGACGGCGCGGTGGAGGCCCTGCTCAAGGAGCATCCCCGGCAGCGGATCATGCGCGGCAGCCCGGTCCAGGGAGCCCTGCGCAAGGCCGCCCGCCACATCGTTCGCCTGAACCTGACCAACCCGGAGTCACCGGACTTCAAGCCCGCCAACTGCCGGACACTGCACGACGTCATGCGCTACTGCCATGAGCGGGCCGTGAACGTCATGTTCGAGTTCGGCACTCACGACGACTACATCGAGGCCGCCAGCCGCCAGCTCATTTGCGACGTGCCCAAGCAGTTCTGGATTCTCAACCTGGATGACGGGTTCTCGCCCGAGGGCCAGGAGCGCAAGGACCGCTGTATCCTTCTTGAGCACATCGTCTCCTACCCCATGCAAATGCTCTGGGAAGGCATGCAGGCCGTGCCGTGGGAAGGCCCGCCGCCGGTTCATGGCCGGGGGCTCATGTCGGTCATGTTCGAGGCCACCATGAACCCGGATCTGGTCCCGTCCGCTGGCACCCGCTATACCCAGAAGAACTATTTCATGGTCTCGAAAAACTACTGCTCGCTCCAGTCCCGCTTCGGCTTCCATTTCTGCGGAGTCGAAGCCCTGGTGGGTGAGCGGATCAGCGAGAACTACGCCTCCTTCCAGTTCAAGGGCGGGGCGGCCAACATGGAACGCCGCATCCGCCGCGCCCGGTTCGTGGGCGATCTCCTGGAGATGTTCGACTTCCGCGTCCGCGTGCGCCAGGACAACATGTTCGCCCGCGTCGAAGGGTTGGACCGCGAGACCATGGGCAACCGCCTCAAGATCGTTGGCTACCTCATCACCCATACCCGCCAACTCGACATGATTATGTCCGACGAAGCCGCCGTTACCCGCCGCAAGAAACGTTTCCTCAACGACTTCAAATTGTTCGACGAGCCGTCCGAAGCCGAGTAGCGCCCCCGGCCCCCTCTCTCCCCTAAATTTTTTTTATCCGCTTCGCGGGGTAGGCGCACCACAATGCGCTCCTCTCCCGCACTTGCGCAAGGCTTTCGAGAATGGATCAGCTGCGCATTTTTTCCCGGCCGGAAACGATGTGCGGATGGCCCGCTGTGGAAGCCCACCCCCCTAGACTCCCGAAAAAAGAAGGCGACCCCCATCAGGGAGCCGCCTTCATGTATTCGGGGGTCTCGATTCTTACTTGACGTGGCACTGGGCGCAGGCGACCGGGCCCTTGCCTTCCGCCTTGTGGCAGCCCTGGCACTGGAGGTGGTAGGCGCGCATGAGCGGAGTGCCGCCGTCGTCGCGCTTCTCCGCGTGGCAGGAGCTGCAAGGCTCGCCCTCGGAGGATTCTTCCATGTTGCGGGTGCCGTCGTCGTTCATGGAGTGGTGGCAGACGACGCAGTCGTCCAGTCCGGCCTTTTCGTTGTGCTCGTCATGCATAAAGGGCACGTGGGTGCGTTCCAGCTTGGCGAAGCCGTCCACAGGCACTTCGGTCATGTCGTCCTGGGAAAAGGCCGTGGGGGCCATATACACAACGACCAGCAGGATGACGGTCAGCATGGAGGCCGCGAGGGTGAAGGTATTCTTTTTCATGGCGTCCTCCTAGATTTCCGGTTTTTCCATCAGTTCGTAGATGATGTCGCTGATGAACTTGCCGTGCATCCCGAGATCATAATAACCGATGATGTCTTCAATGCCGCCGTGGCAGTTGTGGCACGGGATGACCACGTCATGTACGCCGGTCGCCTTGAGCTGTTCGGCCTTGACGCGGTTGCCGGTCATGCGGGTGTTCTTGAAAGGCGGCCCGCAGTTGATCACGCCGCCGCCCGCGCAGCAGCAGTAGTTATGCTCGCGGTTGGGGGTCATTTCGACCACTTCCTTGCACAGGAAGTGGACCACATCGCGCAGCTTGTCCATGAGGCCACGGCCGCGGATGATGTTGCACGGGTCCTGGATGGTCACCGGGTTTTCGTACTGGTGGGTGATCTTGATTTTGCCTTCGTTGATCAGCTCCCAGTAGAAGTCGATGGCGTGGATGACCGGGACCGGCATTTTCTTGTGGCCGAGCCAGCGGTTGCCCATGTCGTAGACCGAGCGGAAGGCGTGGCCGCACTCGCCCATAACGATGCGCTTGACGCGCAGCTTCTGGGCGGATTCGTAGTGGGCGCGCTTGAGGCGGCCCATGTTTTCGTAGTCGCCCACGAACATGCACATGTCCGAGTTATCCCAACCCGGATGCGAAGGCATGGTCCAGTCGATGCCCGCCGCGTTCATGATGGCCGCGGCCTGGTAGATGAGCTGGGTCCGGAACTTCGGTTCCGGGGCGATGACCGAGTAGTAGACCTCGGCTCCCTCCTTGTCGATGGGGATGCGCAGGTCCGGGAACTCGTCCCTGGCCTCGTCCTCCTGCCACTGAAGGGAGTCGATCCACTCATCGTCCTTGACCCACATCTGGTTCATGGTTGAGGCGTGGGAGTGGGCGGTGTCGCGGATGTACTGCGGGACCACGTCCAGCAGGTAGCAGATGCGGCGCACCATGGACATTATGTAGCCGGTGTCGATGCCGATGGGACAGTAGTGGGCGCACCGCTTGCAGAGGTTGCATTCGGTGTAGGCCATCTGGGCCATCTCATAGATCCGCTGGGGCGAGACCTTGCCCTTCTTGTCCATCAGTTCGTACATGGTCTCGGTGGCCTTGTTCACGGGCGAGTAGCTCGGATCGGCGTCGTGGGACATGTAGTAATGGCAGCCCTGTGAACAGAGGCCGCATCGCATGCACGTCTCCCTGTACGCCCGGAGTTTGGCACCGGTTTCACCTTTGAGCACCTGGTTGACCACTTTCTCGATTTTCTCGGTGGTCAACGCGGCGACGCCGGCTTCAAGGCCGACATCGGATATGATTCTGTCAGCTATGTGACTCATTATTCGTACCTCGCGTTACTGTATGGTTTGGCCTACCAGTCGTTGGCATGGCGGACGCCGCCGAACTCGGAACCCATGTACGCCCTGGTGAACAGGACGAACAGCGCGTGGCTCAGGCGGGTGAACGGGATCAGGGCGATCAGCAGTTCCCCGGAGAGTACGTGCAGGGTGGTCATGACCAGGGGCGAGCCGACCTGATGGAAGGCCAGGACGCCGGTGATGAACGGCAGGGCCACGAGGACCAGGGCAAACCAGTCCTGGCAACGGGTGACGCCCTTGACGTGCGGCAGCGCGAAGCGGCGGTACGCGAAGACGGCGCAGCAGGCCAGAGCCACGAAGCTGATGATGTCACCAAACTGCGAGGGCAGGCTCGGGATGGAGATGCCGAAGGCGGTATCCCACATGACCACGTGCGCACCCAGGAATACGGCCACCAACAGGAAACAGATGTGGAAGACGAAGGTGGTCACGGTCATCAGGGGATCGGACTTCCAGCCCATGGACTTGAACGGAACCATCCAGGCCAGGATGGAGCGCAGCCCGTAGAACCAGCTCATGTAGGCGATGGAGGAGCCGTCCTTGGCCTTGGCCAGTGAATACATGCTGACCAATCGGTAGATGGCGCCCAGGATGAAGATGCCGAAGGCGATCCAGGCGAGGGGGCCGGTGGCGAAGACATAGAAATCAGTCATATCAGCTCCCCCTTAGAAGTCGCATACTTCCGCGACGATGCGGATGTAGCTGTTGTTCTCGATGGCGCGGATGAGCACCTTGGTGCCGTCCTCGCTGAAGATCGGCGGCCACACGGCGTCGAAGTCCCGTTCATAGGACTTGCCGTTGACCAGAATCCGGAATCTGCCGTTCTTTTCCACCTTGGCGGCCACGGCCTTGGAATCCGGGGAGAAGACCGCGGGCCAAGCCATGTCGTAGGTGCCGGACCAGGGAGTGCCGTCCACCACGATGCGGAAGTCCTCGTTGCAGTTGGAGGCCAGGATGGCGGCGCGTTGGCCGTCGGGGCTGACCACCAGGTCGGACACGGTGGGCCAGGTCTCGTTCCAGGGAGCGTTGTTCACGCAGGCGGTGAACTGGCCGTAGCTGGTGGCCACCACGGCCCACAGCTTCTCGCCGGAGGCGTCGTACTGGAGGTACAGACACTGGATGTAGCGGGGTTCCCACAGGGTCTGGCCGTTTTTGTCCACGCCCCATTTCCCGGCCACGCGGACCGGAGCGGCCACACCGCCGTCCTTGGGACAGAAGACCGGTTCCCAGACCTGGTTGTAGGTCGTGGGCCAGGGCTTGTCGTCAACCACCACGGTATGGTCGTACACAGTGGTCCGGCAGGTGGCTGCCAGGGAATCGCCGGCTTCGTTGAACACGGGATTCCAGATGTTGACGTAACGTCCCTTCCAGGGCTCGCCGTTCACGGCCACGGTGTACACGCCGCGCTTGAACCCTTCGAGGTCGGCGGCGGCCAGGCTGTCGGCCTGGATCACGGCGGCATTGTGCGCGCCGTCCTTGGACAGGACGGGCATGTTGGCGTTTTCATACAGGGTTTCCCACGGCTCGCCGTTGACGCAGATACCGTACCTTTCCATGGACTTGTACACGGTGGCGATGACGGAGCCGTCCTCGCTGAACATGGTGTCCCATATGTAGTCGGTGGTCTCGCCAATGGCTTCGCCGTCCGCGACCAGGACCCATTCCATGTCCTGCTGGCAGATGGCGGTCAGGCGGCCGTCAGGGGAGAATTTCGGATACCAGATCTTTTCGAACGTGGTTTCCCAGACCGAGTCGTTGGTTCGAATGGAGAATTCGCCGTCGCCGACCTTGACGATCGCGACGAAGGTCTCGCCGTCGGGCGAGACATACGGCTCTTCCTGCCATTCGTGTCCTTCGAGGAGGGAGAGGGACTTAACGACCGTTTTCTGGCCGGGTTCCCAATCCCATGAGGAGATTTTTCCCATAGCACCCCCTTGTGTTGTGACACCGCCCCGCAGGGGAGCGGCAAAAAATCATCCCGCCCGAGAGGCGAGATTGTTCATTCAACGTGGGGTCGTGTTCATCCGGCGGTGGTCGCTTCGGGCCATCCCGACGAGGTCATCGGATTGCAGCCATCCGCCGGGAGCACTGTGCGCAGCCCGGCGGGTGTGTCTGAATCCAAGGGCTGACCCGTAACGGGCGGTGAAGCACTCTGTGAGCGATCCGTCCGGGATCGCCACTCAGGACGCTTTCGACTCCCAAGGATTCGAGGCGGTCCGGTAGCTTGCGCCGTCCGAACCAGGAAGTGCATCCCTTCCCGAAGTGCACCCTCGATTCCGTTGCTGATACCAGCTAAAGTCTCGGCCTTAAGACATGATTTAACAAGAAACATCCATATATTTCAGCATGTTCCATATTGTTCGCAACCTCTTGACCTGAGACAGAGCTATGTATAAGCACATGGCAAGAAAATAGTCCATTCTTTTCAGAGTTAAGTGGGTATTTCAGACCAGTTAGGTTCGTTATTTTCAAGTAAAATTGCCAAAAGAACTCCGGATTTGGCTCAACGGCGGGGTTGAAGCGCTTTTTCCTCCCGAACAGGGAGGTCTTGCGCGACTTGCGACAAGGACGTCGACCGTTTTGGCTGACGTCCTTTTGGTTGCCGGATCGTCGGGGGGAGGGGCTATTGTCTGCTGGAATCGAGCATGGGCGGCTGATGCGCAAAAGGAGTCGGAGCCGGTACAGCCCTCGATGTTCTCCTTGCCCATGGCGCACCGGTGATGGGTGCGCCCTTGATCACCAAATCCAGGTTCACCCTGATGTATAGTTCGGGTCCGCTTCCGTCTATGGAGATCACGAACGAAAAAAGGCGGCCCCGGAATCGGGGCCGCCTTGTACAGTGTGCGAAACGGTGGTGGATCAGAACCGCTCGAAGGTGTCGTCTCCATCGTCCAGATCGAAGTCCATGCCGTCCACGGGCTTGGGAGCCAAATGCTTGCCGGAGCCCCGGGGGAGCATGGCGGGCTTGTGCTCGGACTTGGATTTGTTCGATCCTGCAGGCAGGGCTCCGCTGGAACCGTGCCCAAGGTTGAAGAAGGCTATGGTCCCTTCGAGCTGCACAGCATGGGAGGACAATTCCTCGGCCGTGGAGGCTATCTCCTCCGAGGAGCTGGCGTTGGTCTGGACCACGGAGTCCAGCTGCTGCAGGGCCCTGTTGATCTCGGTCGCGCCCGCATTCTGTTCGTTGCTGGCCGCGGATATCTCCTGGATGAGTTCGGCGGTCTCCTCGATATTCGGGACGATGCTGTCGAGCATTTTCCCGGCCCGGGTGGCCACTTCCACGCTGGAGGCGGACAGCTCGCCGATCTCGGCGGCGGCGGTGCCGCTGCGCTCGGCCAGCTTGCGCACCTCGGCCGCCACCACGGCGAATCCCTTGCCTTGCTCTCCGGCCCGGGCGGCCTCTATGGCCGCGTTCAGGGCGAGCAGGTTGGTCTGCCGGGCGATTTCCTCGATGATGGAGATCTTCTCCGCGATCTGGGTCATGGCTTCCACGGTCTGGCGCACGGCCTCGCCTCCCTTGCGGGCTTCGTCGGCGGTACGCGAGGCGATATCCCCGGTCTTGGAGGAACTTTCGGAGTTCTGGCTGATGCTCGACGACATCTCTTCCATGGAGGCCGAGACCTCTTCCACGGCACCGGCCTGTTCGGTGGCCCCCTGGCTCATGGTCTGGGAGGAACCGGCCAGTTCTTCGGAAATGGCGGCCACGTTGGAGGCCGATTCCTGGACCTCGAAGACTATGGCCCGGAGCTTGTCGATCATGGCGCCGATGGCCTTGGCCAGCTGGCCGATTTCATCCTTGCGGTCCACGTCCATGCGCACGGTGAAGTCGCCACCGGACAGGGCTTCGGCCACGCCTGCGGCCCGCTTCATCACGGCGGCCATCCTGGAGGAAAAGATCAAAGTGACCACCACCGAGGCCAGGGTGAACAACAGCGAGATGAGCACGTAGGTCCAAATGGTTCGGTTGACTACCTCTTCGAGATCGACCCGCTTCGCATCGACCCGTTCCAACTGGATTTGGCCAAGGCGGTCAATGGAGGCGCGCATTGCCTCGAAGTTCTTTTCGCTTTCGTCCAACAGGGTAATCCGCCTGAAGTTCTTGTCCGCGTTGGCCGTGGACAGATCGACCACTTTTTTGCTGGATGCGGCCCAGGTGTCGAGATAGGTCACGAAGTCCTTTTGGAATTTTTGGCCCTCGAGGCCGAGGAGTTCCACTCCCTTGAGCACGCGATCGCGGGTTTGGCCCAGGTTTTCGGCAAAGGATTCGGCCTCCTTGTTGATCACTTTGGGATCGAGGGTGCGGAAGATCAAGAGCTGGGCCACGTAAGCCTGGTAGGCGTCGCGGTCGGCGTTGAGGATCAAGGAGAGGGCCTCTTCGGTGCGCCGCCGTTCCGTCTCGGGCAGCAGGGGATTCTTCAACCGGGCGTTGGCGGTCTCGCCGAGTTGGTCGACGATCTCTCGCATGGCGCCGAAAGAACCCAGGGCCAACTTCTCGGACTCGTTGCGGGCCAGGTTGGCGACCAGGGTTTCGTCGGTCAGCGCCAATATGGTGTTGTTGGCCTTTTCCCATGCCTTAAAGTCGGTTTTGAAGGTGTTGAAATCACGGTCCATCTTGGGGATGAACCTCTTGGCAGGCCCGGTTATCCCGTCCCAGGTCTGCTGCATGTTTTCGGTGCAGGCGGCCTTTTCCGCGTTCAGGGCTTCCACCGAGGTCGCGACCTCTGCCTTCATGACCGCCACTTGGGCCTGATAGGCGTCGCGGTCGGCGTCACTCATGGCGGCCCGGTCCATGTGTAGGCCGTTTACCGAAACCATATTCGAGTCGAGTATGTTGAAACTGGTGAATCCTACAGCGAAAATGATCAGGATGGCGGAAACAGGCAGCCCATTGATCAACAGCAATTTCCATTTGATTCCCATAAGATTCCTCCAAAGCGTCTTTTGGGGCCGTGGAGACCCGATTTTGAGACCCAGTATAACGTATCCAATGGAATAGGCTATTAGAATATTAATCGCGGTGTGGCAGTGAAGATAATTTTGATTTGGGCCATGATTATAACGCGGGAGCGGTTTGAAAAAAAATGAAAAGTGTTTATTGTGGCAAATAGGAATCAAGTTCAAACCATTATCCTAACGATCTGAGGAAGACATGAAAAAATTGTTGGCTGTGTTGACCATAGTGTGTTGCTTCGGCGTGACCGCCGCCTTTGCCGTGGATGGCGGCGAAATCTACAAGAAACACTGTGCGGCTTGCCACCGCGACGGAAGCGAATCCTCCAGAGCGGGCGGCGACGTGGTTCTGAAGGGCCAGACCGCCCAGGAAATCGAAATGAAGCTTTCGGGCTACAAGGACGGCACCTACGGCGGGGCCAAGAAGCGGACCATGGAGCGCGTGGCCGGCAGACTGTCCCCGGACGAGATCAAGGCCCTGGGCTCCTACATAGGTTCCCTTTAGGAAGCGCTGATGCGTTTTCTGATTCCGCCGCTTATGCTTGTCCTCCTGCTGGCCGCCCCTTGCGGGGCGGCCAGCGGAGCCGACGGCATGGATATGGGCGCCGAGGCGGCGCAGGAGTCCATGGAACACGCGGGTCATGGCAATGACGGTCCCGCAATGGCCGACCAAAATATGGCCGACCACAACATGGGCGACCTGTCCATGGACGCGCCCCACGACCATGACAAATTGATGGAGGAGGCCGCAAAGGCCGACCTTCCGGTGGGTATCGAGGAACACCTAGGAGCCCACCTCCCGGACGTGCCCTTCACCGATTCGAAGGGCAACCGGGTAACCCTGCCCGAACTGGCCGACGCGCCGATCCTTCTGCTACCCATATATTACCGCTGCCCGGATGTATGCAGTCTGCTCCAGGGATCGGTGGCCTCCATCCTGCCCGAAGTGAAACTCGCGCCCGGCAAGGAACTCAAGGTGGTATCCCTGAGCTTCGACCCGCACGAGACCGTCAAGGACGCGGCCCGGGCCAAGCGCAACTACACGGCCATTGCGGGCAGTGCCTTCCCGGCCGAGTACTGGACCTTTCTGACCGGTGATGCGGCGTCCATCGACGCCACGCTCAAGGCCATCGGCTACACGGTCCAGAAACAGGGCGGGCTGTGGGCCCACCCCGTGGCGGCCATAGCCATCGCGCCCGGCGGCAAGGTGGTCCGTTATCTCTACGGGACCAGCTTCCTGCCGTTCGACATCACCATGGCGGGCACCGAGGCTGCCCGGGGCCAGACCGGGTTGTCCGTGAAGCGGCTGCTTTCGTTCTGCTACAATTATGATCCCCAAGGGCGGCGCTACGTTTTCGACATCCTGCGCGTGTCCGGGTACACCATCGTCGGGTTCCTGGCCATCTTCCTGGCCTGGCTGCTGCTCGGCGGCAAGAAAAAGAAGAGGCGCTAGATGACGACGGAAGCGGTGAATCCCGGCTTCATGGCCTCGGGCGGCAAGTCCTGGGTCCGCGAGTGGTTGTTCACCCTGGATCACAAGCGCATCGGCATGCTCTACCTGTGGTGCATCACGGCCTTTTTCGTGGTCGGCGTGCTGCTGGGGCTGGTCATCCGGCTGGAGCTTTTCTGGCCGGGCAAGGATTTCATCGGGCAACAGGCCTACAACGCCATCTTTACCCTGCACGGGGTGATCATGATCTTCATCGTGGTCATTCCAAGCATCCCGGCGGCCTTCGGCAACCTCTTCCTGCCCCTGCAACTGGGGGCCGAGGACGTGGCCTTCCCGAGGTTGAACACGTTCTCCTTCTGGCTGTACGTCCTCGGCGGTGCCACGGCGCTTGTCTCGCTGTTCACCGGCGGGGGCGCGCCTGACACGGGCTGGACATTCTACGTGCCGTTCTCGGCCGTGACCACCACCAACGTGTCCGTTGCCGTGGCCGGGGTGTTCATCCTCGGCTTCTCGTCCATCCTTACAGGGCTGAATTTCATCGTCACCATCCACCGGCTGCGCGCACCCGGCCTGAGCTGGACCCGGCTGACCCTGTTCGCGTGGGCACTCTACGCCACAGCCTGGATTCAGGTCCTGGCCACGCCCATCCTGTCCATCACCGTGGTCCTGATCATTGTCGAGCGGCTGCTCGGCCTGGGCATCTTCGACCCGGCCCGGGGCGGGGACCCTATCCTCTACCAGCACCTGTTCTGGATATACTCCCACCCGGCGGTGTACATCATGATTCTGCCCGCCATGGGGGTGATCTCCGATATCATCCCGGTCTTCTGCCGAAAGTCCATCTTCGGCTACAAGACCATCGTGGGATCGTCATTGGCCATCGCCTTTGCGGGCTCCTTGGTCTGGGCGCACCACATGTTCGTGTCCGGCATGTCCGACACGGCGGTCATGGTCTTTTCGTTTTTGACCTTCATCGTGGCCGTGCCCTCGGCGGTCAAAGTCTTCAATTGGCTGTCGACCATGTACAAGGGGTCCATCCGGCTGGAGCCGCCGCTGATCTATGCGCTCGGCTTCATCTTTCTCTTCGCCATGGGAGGCATAACCGGACTGGTGCTCGGCAGCGCGGGCACGGACATGCATGTCCACGACACCTATTTCGTGGTCGGTCATTTCCACTACGTCATCTTCGGCGGCACGGGGTTCGGCATGTTCGCGGCCATTCACTACTGGTTCCCCAAGATGTACGGTCGGATGTACAACCGCAAACAGGCGATCATCGCGGCCCTCATTCTGGTTGTCGGTCTGAACGGGCTGTACTTCCCCATGTACCTCCTCGGGCTGGAGGGCATGCCTCGGCGGTATTACGATTACCTGCCGCAGTTCACCTCGCTGCATCAGTTGTCCACCTACGGCTCCTGGATCACCTTTGCGGGGCTGGGGCTGATGCTCTGGAATCTGATCCGCTCGCGCTACCGGGGCGAGCCCGTGGGCCGCAACCCCTGGAAGGCGGCCACCCTGGAGTGGACCCTGCCGTCTCCGCCGCCCACGCACAATTTCGATACCGAGCCGGTGGTCACCCACGGGCCCTACGACTTCAGCCAAGTGAGGGACGATGACTGAGCATAGGGACTATCAGGGCGCCAAAATGGGCATGTGGATATTCCTGTTCACGGAAATCCTGCTTTTTGGCGGCCTGTTCGTGCTCTATTCGGTGACGCTCGGCCGCTACCCTACGGAGTTTCACGAGGCGAGCAAGCTCCTGGACGTGACCATGGGGACCACGAACACCGTGGTCTTGATCACCTCAAGCCTGTTCGCGGCCCTGTCCGTGGTCGGGTTGCAGCGGGGCAGCCGCAAGGCGGCCAAGGTCTTCATTCTCCTGACCCTGGTCCTGGCCTGCTGTTTTCTGGTCATCAAGTATTTCGAGTGGTCCCACAAGATTCATGCGGGCATCTATCCCGGCGGGGAGGCGCTGACCCAGTGGGAGCCGGGCAAGCAGGCCTTCTTTGGCTTGTACTACATCATGACCGGGCTGCACGGGCTGCACGTGATTATCGGCATGGGCGTGTTCCTGTGGGTCTGGACCCGCATCGCGGTCGGGACGTGCACTCCGGAGCATTTCGTGGCCCTGGAGAACGCCGGGCTGTACTGGCATCTGGTGGACCTGATCTGGATCTACCTCTTTCCGCTCTATTACCTCATCACCTAGGCGGGCGCAGGCATGAACGAGAACGAACAGACGAAACATCATGCTCCGGGCTACGGCCTGTTTATCGGTGTATGGGCCGCGCTCATGGTCCTTACGTCCGTGACCGTGGAGGTCTCCACCATCCACCTCGGTTTCCTCAACGTGGTGGTGGCCATGACCATCGCCTCGGTCAAGGCATCGTTGGTGGTTTTCTTCTTCATGCACCTCAAGTACGAGAACCGGACGCTCAAGACCATGGTTCTGGTGGCCTTCGTGATCCTGGCCATCTTTATTGGATTCACCTTTTTCGACACCGCGAACAGGTAACCCGGCCGACGGCCGGAGGAACGCATAGCAGGGACAGGGAACGATGTATCCGCAGATTTTCACCGCCGCCGAGGGAGTGGACCAGGCCTTTCTGATCATCCTCGGATTCGCTGTATTCATCTTGGTGGCCGTGACCGTGACCATGCTCTACTTCCTGTGGCGCTATCACTACACGCGTAACCCGCAGCCCACGGACATCAAGGGGTCGGTCAGCCTGGAGATCATCTGGACCGTCCTGCCCACGCTCATCGTGCTCGGCCTGTTCTGGACCGGCTGGACTTCGTTCAAGGCCATGCGAACCATCCCGGAAGGAGCCATGATCGTGGGTGTGGAAGGGCGCATGTGGTCCTGGCGGTTCACCTACGACAACGGCAAGACCTCCAAGGAGCTGGTCATCCCGGTGGACACCCCGGTCAAGTTGGCCCTGACCACCCGCGACGTGATCCATTCCTTCTATGTCCCGGCCATGCGCGTGAAATGGGACCTGGTGCCCGGCATGGACTCGGACGCCTGGATACAGTCCGACACCCTGGGCGACTACGACATCTTTTGCGCCGAGTACTGCGGGCTCAAGCACGCGGACATGATCACCATTCTGCGGGTGGTGGATCAGGAGGAGTTCGACACCTGGCTGAACGGCGAGGAAGAGCCCGCCGAGGAGAAGCTGGGCATGTCCCTGCTCGAGGATTTCGGCTGTTTCGACTGCCATTCCATGGACCTGTCTGAGGATGCGGCCCCGACCCTGCTCGACCTGGGAAGCCGCGAGGAAACCGTGGTCCTGCCCGACGGCACGGAGAAGAAAATCAGGCCTGACGAAGCGTATATCCGCCAGTCCGTGCGCGATCCCGGCGCGGCCCTGGTCAAGGGCTGGGACGACATGATGCCGCCCTACGGCGACGAGCTGTCCGACGCCCAGCTGGGCATCATGGCCTCCTATCTGCTGAAAGGCGGGCAGGGCAAGGACAAGGGCCAGGCCCTGGCCGATGAACTCGGCTGCCTGGGCTGCCACACCGATGACGGCTCGGACGACGTGGGCCCGACCTTCCTCGGCCTGTACGGGAGCGAGCGCAAGGGCAAGACCTCGGACGGCAAGCCCTACGTCCTCAAGGCGGACGATGACTACATTCGCGAGGCCATTCTCAACCCGTCAGCCGAAGTGCCCGAGGGATACGATGACCAGATGCCCGCCTTCGACGACCTGGACAAAGGATCGGTGGACCAGCTCATCGGCTACATCAGGTCTTTGGGGAAAAAGGACGCCGAATGATCCCGGACCGTTTTTCGAACGTTTCCTCCCTGATCCGGCCCCGGGTCAGCTTGGCCGTGGCCGCCGGAAGCCTGTTCGGCGCGCTCTATCACGGCCACCTGTATGGAGGTTCGGATCATGCCTGGACGGCGGCGGCAGGAGCCTTTCTGCTCTGCGCCGGGTGCTCGGCCCTGAACCAGGTTCAGGAACGCGAGCGCGACGCGCGCATGGAGCGCACCCGCACTCGGCCCCTGGCTTCCGGGCGGATGAAGCCCGCAGGCGGCGTCCTGTGGGCCGGGCTGTTCGGCCTGGCCGGGCTCGCCTTGTTTTTTTGGGCCGGAGGGTGGCCGACGCTGCTCGCCGGGCTCGGCGTGGTGGCCGTGTACAATGGGCTGTACACCCCGCTGAAGCGGGTCTCGCCCATGGCCCTGTTGGCCGGGGGCGTGGCCGGTGCCGCGCCGCCACTGACCGGCTGGCTGGCCGCCGGGGGGCGGCTACTCGAACCGCATATCCTCGGGGTCGCCGTGATCTTCTATCTCTGGCAGGTGCCCCATTTCTGGCTGCTGGCCGAGAAGCACCGCGAGGACTACGCCCGCGCCGGGTTCGCCGTGCTGCACGTTGGCCTGTCTCCGGTCTTCCGCGCCCGGCTCATGGGGGTTTGGGTGGCCGCTTATTTCGTGGGCCTGGGCTGTTTCGCGGGCATGGCCGGACCGGCTTCCCTGCGTTGCATCGTCCTGCCCGCCCTGCTCCTGGCAGGGGGGACGGCCGCCTGGCTGGCAGCCACGAACCGGCATCGGCCCGCACTGGCGGCCATGCACCTGTCTTTGCCCCTGGGTCTCGCTCCGCTCCTGTTTTCCACCATATAAACCCTTTTCAAGGACGAACATGCTCTGGCTACACCCCATCCTCCAGCTCGCGGCCCTGCTCATCGCCATCCGGGTCCTGTTCATGGGCATCAATCGGTTCCGCTTTCAGCACCTCAAACAGAAGTGCCCCTTCAACTGGAAAGGACACGTCAAGCAGGGCAAGATTGCGGCCTGGCTCTGGATGGCCGGGCTGGTGCTCGGCCTGTACATGGCCCAGCACTCCTGGGGGGCGCTGGCCCTGACCGGGCCGCACTATACGGCGGGGATGATCATGTGGCCATTCATCCTGATCGGCCTGGTCACAGGCTATCTGCTGCAGAAGCCGAGCGGCAAACAGCCGGGCCTGGCTCTGGTCCACGGCGTGGCCAACGTGTTCGCCTTTGTTCTGGCCCTGTATCAGACCTGGTCCGGGGTGGAGGCGGTCCGCCTGTTCCTGCTCTAGCCGAGGCTATTGATTCTTCAAAAAAAGGCCGTTCCCGACAAGGGGGAACGGCCTTTTTTGCATGGCGGCGGGCTAGTCCTCCAGAAAATAGTCCACGCTGGTGACCACCCGGACCTTTTTGATCTCCGGGGTGTACTGGTCGCGGTCCTGGAGGGAGAAATATCCCTGGGTGGCGCGCTTGATGCCGCCCACGCGGGAGCCGGAGTCCTCGGCGAACTGCCTGGCTGCGTCCCGGGCGTTCCGTGTGGCCTCGGCGATCATGTCAGGCTTGATGCCGTTCAGGCCGGTGAAGGCGAAGGTTGGGCGGAACTCGTAGTTCTGGACCAGGAGCACTCCGCGCGAGACCAGTTCGCCCGCCACGGACATGCCCTTTTTGACCTTGGCGATGTCGCCCGTGCGCACGGTGACGACCGCCTGGGCCGTGTAGCGGTGCATGGGCCGCTGATTGGGCGAGTTGTACTGGTTCTCCTGGATACGGGGGGCCGCGTTCATGATCTCGGCCTCGCCCAGCCCCTGTTCCTTGAGAAAGGTCAGGACCTTCTTGCGGGAGTCTGCCAGGGCCGCGTCCAGGTCGGGCAGGGTGTCGGCGGCCACGCTGAAGCTGATGGGCCACATGGCCAGGTCGGCGGGCACCTCGCGCTCGGCCAGTCCTTTGACCGAGACATAGCGGTCCATGGCCTTGAAATCGACCAGGGCTCCGGCCAGGACCCAGCACCCGGCCACGAAGCCGACGGCCAGGATGAGGCCGGTCAACAGGGAAGGAACGACAGGTCTATTTTCCATGATACTTCCTTTTGGTTGGAGATGGAGTCCATTCTGGGACAGTATCGCTTCCGCCTTGCGCAGGCAAGGTGCAGAAGCGGGAGAGTGAGGCGGGGTGTTGCCGGTTTCGGCATTTTGCGGTTATTATGATATCTTGTACCGGACCAGCAATACCAAGAGGACAACACTATGAAATGATATTTACCGACCCTGCTCGCCAGCCTTATCGTAGCGGCCGCACTGGTCTCTCCGGCCATGTCCTCGGACGTGTTTCCCGATGTGGCGCTCGAGGGCAAGATCAGCACGGAGCAACGCCAGTACCTGGGCGTCCACGAGGGCGACATCCGGCTTTCGGACATCAATGCGGACTTCGTGTTCGTGGAGGTGTTCAGCATGTATTGCCCCATCTGCCAGCACGACGCGCCCGGCGTGAACGATATGTTCGCCCGTGTCCTGGCCTCGGATCAGGCGGACAAGATCCGGTTCGTAGGCATAGCGGCGGGCAACACGCCCTTTGAGGTGGCCTTTTTCCGCAAGAAATTCGATGTCCAGTTTCCGCTCTTCGAGGACCCGGACTATACGGCACACAAGGCAGTGGGCAACGTGGGCACCCCGGCCTACTACCTCGTTGACCTGCGCGACCGCAAGCGGGCCGTCATGGTCTTCCACGAGGGCGAGATCAAGGACAAGGAAGCGTTCTTGAAAAACATGCTGGGACTGATCGGGGAATAGGAGAGAGCCATGCGACGGACACAGTTATTCACCCTGCTGGTCTGCGGCCTGCTCGCCTGGGGGCAGGTGGCCTCCGTGGCCCGGGCCGATCACCTGGACACCTTCGACCCCGGCAAGCTCAAACCCACGGATTCGACCCTCAAGGTCGAAGTGGGCGACATGGCCCCGGACTTCACTCTGCCCGAGGTCAAGGGAGGCACGGTCACCCTGAGCGACTACCGGGGCAAAAAGGACGTGGTTCTGTCGTTCATTCCGGCGGCCTGGACCCCGGTCTGCTCGGACCAGTGGCCGGGCTACAATCTGGCCCTGAACATGTTCCACGATCTCGACGCCGAACTCCTCGGCATCAGTGAGGACAACACGCCGTCCCAGGCTATGTGGATCAAGGCCATGCACGGTCTGAATTTTCCGGTGCTGTCCGATTTCTGGCCCCACGGCAAGGTGGCCGGGGCGCTGGGTGTCCTGCGCTCGGACGGTATGGCCGAGCGGGCCATCGTGATCATCGATAAAATGGGCGTCATCCGCTACATCGACGTCCACGACATCAATTCTCGGCCCGACCTGGGGGCCATCATCCACGAGCTGGAAAAGCTCGAAGACTAATTTAACCGTCCGTCAGTGTTTCCTTTTCCTGTTCAAACAGCTCGGCGAACCGGGTGATGCCCAGGGTCTCGAACACGGACCGGAAGTTGCTCGACAGCCCGGCCAGGTAGACCCGCGTGCCCGAGCCCGCGTTGTCGCTGAGCAGTTCGGTCAGGCCCGTGATTCCCGCGCCGTTGATGGAGGCGCTCTTCTCGAACTCGATGAGCAGGGCCTCCTTGCCCATGGCCACGGCCTGCTCGAAGGCCTCGGTCAGCCGGGGCATGGTCATGGCCGTGACGTTGCCGCGCACGCCGATGACCGCGGCCCGGGTCTTCTCCTCCAGGACCACCTGTCCCTCCGCGTTGCGCGCAATGGTCATGCGCTCCCTGGCTCGGGTCAGGGCCTTTTCCAGGGCCTCGCGCTTGAGCGGCTTGTTGATGAAATCCGTGGCGTCGAGGTTCAGTGCCTGGATGGCAAGGTCCATGTCGCCGTGCCCGGTGATGACGATGACCTCGGTGGCCGGGTTGATCTTCTTGATGGCCTTCAGGGCCTCAATGCCGTCCATGACCGGCATCTTGATGTCCGTCAGCACCAGTCCGGGCTCCTCGCGCCGGAAGGTCTCTACCCCCTCCAGACCGTTCTCGGCCGTCAGCACGTCGTAGCCGTAGGCGGACAGCAGGAGGGTGAACATCTTCAGAGTGGGCCGTTCGTCGTCTATGACCAGTACTTTGTCTCTCATGCCTTGGTCTCTCCTCGCGCGGGGGCGGCCGGGAACTCCATGCGGAAGGCCGTGCCGCGCCCCTTGGTGCTGTCGATGCGAATTTCTCCGCCGTAATCCTTGATGATGCCATAGGTGATAGCCAGGCCCAGGCCCATGCCCTGCCCCGCTTCCTTGGTGGTGAAAAATGGTTCGAATATCTTCTGCTGGTCCTTCTCGTCGATGCCGCCGCCCGTGTCTTTCACCTCGATGAACACCCTGCCGTCATGGTTGCCCGTATGGATGAGGATGCGCCTGTCCCCGCCGCCGTCGGCGTTGGACACGTCGTTGATGGCGTCGCGGGCGTTGGCCACCAGATTGAAGATGACCTGCTGCAATCGGTTGGAGTGGGCCTGGACCGGGGAGAGTCCCTCGGCCAGATTCAGTTCGAAGCGGATGTTGTCGAGCTCGAACTGCCGCCGGACCATGGACAGGACCGCGCGCACTGGTTGGTTCAGGTCCACGGGTTCCTCGATGAGGTCGGACTTGCGGCCGAAGGAGCGCAGGGTGTCGATGATCTCGGCGGCCCGGTCCACCTGCGTCGAGATCTCGTTGACCACTTCCTTGAAGTGCTCCTTGGGGATGTCCAGGTCCTCCTCCCGCATCATGGACAGGAATTCGCTGCCCACCTTGATGGCGTTGAGGGGCTGGTTGATTTCGTGGGCCACGCCCGCGGACATCTCGCCCAGGGATTTCATCTTGGCCGCCTGGATGAGCTGGGCATCCTTCTCGATGAGTTCGGTGATGTCCGTGACAGCGATGATGATGGCCTGCTTGCCCCGGTAGGAGATCGGACAGGCGTGCATGTTCACGAAAAAGGGCTCGCCTCCGTTCTTGTAGTGCAGCCGTTTGGGATAGTAGACGCACCCGCCGCCGCCCTCGATGAAGAAATCGAGGCAGGCCGTGTTGTGCTCCGGGCCGAGCTCCAGAAAGGGCATGTTCAGCAGTTCCTCGCGGGGGTAGCCGTAGAGCTCGGAGGTCCGGGGGTTGGCGTCCCTGATGGTCCCGCTGGCGCAGTCCACCACGAAGATGGGGTCCGGGCCGGAGTCGAAAAGCGAGCGGTATTTTTCCTCGGATTCGCGCAGCCTGCGGCGGTAGAGCTTGATGGACCAGACCATGTTGCGGAAGGAGTCGCCGAGCTGGACCACCTCGTCGCCCTTGTGTTTGCGGTAGAAGGCGCAGTCCGCGCACTTGCGGTGGGTCTCGGCGGGTGTCTGGCCGCTGCGCGACTGGTCGAAGTGCCAGCAGGGCAGGTCCGTGTTGGAAAAGGCCGGGCACGCGGCCGAGTCCCAGTCCTCGCCCGAGCCGAGCTTGAGCGGGATGTCGAAGTTGCCCCGGCTGATCTCGTCGGACAGCCGGGTCAGGTCCGAAACCGGCTTGGTGATGTACTTGGATAGCCAGGAGGACAGGATGATGGTGATGATCACCACGGCCGAGATGAAGCCGAGAAAAGCCACGCGCAGCTTGCCCACCAGGGTGTCGATGTGCCGTTTGTTCAGCCCCACGTGAACCGTGCCGATGCGGTACAATCCCTCGTTGATGGCCGCTGCCAGGTCGTATACCTCCTGGTTGCCCAGCCCTATGAGCTTGATGGAATCCGGCTGTCCCGGCGGCAGGGTGTTGGCGCGCAGACTGTCGGGCAGCTTGTGGGTCAGGGTGTGGGCCAGGATGTTGCCCTTCTGGTCCTCGATGAAGATGTAGGCCACCAGGTCCTTGCGCTGGCGCAGCCTGGCCTCGTCGAAGATGAGCGCCAGCAGCTTGGGGACGTCGTTGTCCAGCAGGTAGGAGCCGCCGCGCTCGGCCACGGAGTGGGCGATTGCGAAGCCGCGCATCTCCAGCTCGTTGGTCAGGGAGGAGACCAGAATCCAGCGAGAGATCAGGGCGATGGCCACGGAAATGAACAGGACCGCCGCCAGCATGGAGAAGAGCAGCTTCTCGCGTAGGCCGATACGGGTGAACCGGGCGATGACGCGTTCGCTGAAGCTCATTGCGACTTCCTCAACTCGCGTTTGAACTCGGTCCAGTCCGTGAAGGGAATGAATTTCCCGTCGTACAGCTTGGTGAAATGGATGGCGTCCAGTCCTTGGCGGTCATAGGGGCCGTAGGTGATGGTCAGGTTCGGCCCGAGCTTGAAGTCCTTGATGGACTCTATGGCCCTGATGAACCCTTCGCGGGTCAGGTCGCGTCCCGCCCGGCGCAGTCCCTCGACCAGGATCTCGGCGTTGAGAAAGCCCTCGAGTCCGACGAAGCTCGGGGTGTCGTCCGGGTAGTAGCGCCTGAGCAGTTTGACGTAGTTGGAGGCCGAATCGTTCTTGTCGTCGGACTCCATGGGCGGGGGGACCACCTGGGACATGAACACATGGGCCGGGGAGGCCCTGCCCACGCGCCAGGCCAGCTCCTCGGCGCCGACAAAGGAGACCGTGTAAAAGATCGGGTTGTAGCTCTCTTCCTCGGAAAGATTGATGAACCGGGCGCAGGCACCGTAGGTGCCGATCATGACCACGGCCTCGGCCCCGGATTTGCGGATGCGGTCCAGGCCGTCCTGGACATCCAGGGTTCCCCGGATGTAGGAGCCGCGCGCCACGGGCTCCAGTTCGAATTTCTTGAGCGCCAGTTCGGTGCCGATGAGGCCGTCGAAGCCATAGGCGTCGTACTGGTAGAAGACCGCGATCTTGGTCAGGCCCAGGTCCTCGACCATGTGTCGGACCGCGGCCATGGTCTCCTGGTAGTAGGAGGCGCGGATGTTGATGACGTAGCGGTTGGGCGGCTGCCTGAGCGCGTTGGCCCCGGTGAACATGCCTATCAGGGGGATGCGCGCGTCCTCCACCAGAGGCAGGGCCTTGATGGTGGTCGGGGTGCCCACGTAGCAGAACAGGGCGAAGACGTCCTTGTCGATGATGAACCGCTGGGTGTTGGCCAGGCACTGGGGTGGGTCGTAGGAGTCGTCCTCGGCCTCGATCGATATCCTGCGGCCGTGGACCCCGCCCTGTTTGTTTATGTAACGGATATAGGCCCGCGCGCCCTGTAGGGTCTGGGTGCCGAGATAGCCAGCGTGGCCTGACAGGGTCAGAGAGGACCCGAGGGTGATCATATCGTCGGTCACGCCCGGCGTTTTCCCGTCCTCGGCCTCGGTCTGCTGAGATCGGCCGCACCCGGCGAAGGCCAGGGACAGGCAGATGAGGATGCAGATCAGAGGGACGTTTCGCACGGTTCGGCTCCATGTTGGGGTCGGCGACCAAGGACAGCCACTACCCGTTACCGCCTCGTCGGCCAAAAGACAAGAAGGGGCCATTTCCCCACAATGCAACATCGTTTGGCGCTCCCGGTTCCGGGAAAATGACCCCGACAGAACATGCCTGCCAGGGCCATGAAAAACTCCGCTTGCCCCGGCGGCTTTCGGGCCGCCGGACGGTGTGGCTTACGGAGGTGTTCCCGCATTGAGCGTTCGAGATGGAGAACCCCGGCGCGGGAAAACCCGCGCCGGGGGATGTTCGTTAAGAGGACATGCGTTTGACCGGGCGTCCCAGGGCGGCCAGGAACTGCTTCCTGGACATGGGCCCTCGCTGGACGTCGGAGGCATCGGCGGACAGGGACTCGTAGTAGCTGTCCGGATCGGTCTGCACCAGGTAGATGACCCGTACCCAGTCGGCGTCCACCAGTTCCGCGTCGGGATACTTCACGGCGGCGGCTGCCAGACGTTCCTCGGCCAGGGCCAGCATCTCGTCCCGGTCGCCGAAGTTCATGGCTCCGGTGGGGCAGGTCTTGACGCAGGCGGGCAGCATCCCGACCTTGACGCGGTCAATGCACATGTCGCACTTGACCACCCGGCCGGACTTCTCGTCCACACGCGGGATGTCGTACGGACAGGCCATGGAGAAGGCGTCCTTGTCGGGTTCGTCGGCGGTCAGCTCGGTGTAGACCACGGCGCCGGTCTCCTGGTCATGGATGATGGATCCGGGGATGGTCATGGCATCCAGGCAGGGCGGTTCCACGCAGTGGCGGCACTGTTCCGGGAAGAACAGCCATTGCAGGCCGGTATCGGTCTCCACTTCCTCGAAGCGGACCAGTTTGAGGGTCGAGCCCGAGAGATCCTTGGGATTCTGGTGGGAGCCCCAGTTTTCGGTCTCGGTGGCGGGCAGCTTCTTCCATTGCTTGCAGGCAACCTGGCAACCACGGCAGGCCGTACACTTGGTCAGGTCGATGAAGAATGTCTTACTCATGTGTCATTCCTCCTTTACGCCTTACGGACGTTGACCATGAAGGCCTTGGTTTCAGGGATACCCGTGTTCGGGTCGCCTACGGACGGGGTCAGGATGTTGGCGGAATCGCCGCCGTCCTTGGGCCACGTCCAGCCGAAGTGCCAGGGCAGACCGATCTGATGGACGGTGGTGCCCTGGACCGTGAACGGCTTGAGCCGCTTGGTCACGATGGCCTTGGCCCAGATGGAGCCGCGCAGGGAATCGACCATGACCCTTTCGCCGTTTTCAATGCCGCGGAGTTCGGCCAGTTCCTGGCTCATTTCCACGAAGACCTGCGGCTCGGCCTCGACCAGCCAGGGCTGGTTGCGGGTCATGACGCCGGTCTGCCAGTGTTCGGTGACGCGGTAGGTGGTGCCCACCAGGGGATACCTGGGATCGCACACGGCCTTTTCCTCGTCGTCGAACTTGAGGGCGGTGGGGTTGTGCAGGGTGCCTGAGAAGGGATGCGACTTCACCGGGCATTCCAGCGGTTCGTAGTATTCGGGGAACGGACCGTCGGCGCGGCCGGGGCCGAAGAGCTGGCCAAAGCCGTTCTTGCGCATGATGAAGGCGTACTTGGTGCCGGGGGCCCAGCCGCCGTCGGGCACGTCGCCGATCCATTTCTCGCCGTTCCAGGCGATGACCGCCTTCTCCGGGTTGTAGGGGTTGCCCTTGAGGTCGACCGAAGCGCGGTTGTAGAGCACGCGGCGGTTGACGGGCCAACACCAGGAGAAGTTCGGATACAGGCCGATGTTGGCCTGCTCCGGAGTCTGGGACAGGTCGCGGCGCGCGGCCATGTTGCCCTTTTCGGTGTAGGAATGGCAGTACAGCCAGTTGCCCGAGGTGGTCGAGCCGTCGGTCTGCAGGAAGGCGAAGCTGGGAACCTGTTCGCCCTTCTTGTACATTTTGCCCTTGACCTCGATGTCGCGGGTGAACTGGCCGTTGATCAGCTTGGCCGTCTTGTGGGGATCGAACTCCCCGTCGGAGGCGATGGCGTCCCAGGTGAGCCGGGTGATGGGCTCGGGATAGACGCCGCCTTCCTTCTTGTACAGGGTCTGGACTTCCTTCATCAGTTCATAGATGAGGTCGCCGTCCGGCTTCTGGCCGTTGGGTGCGTCCGGTCCCTTGTAGCGCCACTGCATCCAGCGGCCGGAGTTGGTGATGGAACCTTCCTTCTCTATGGACACGGCGCAGGGCAGGAAGAAGACCTCGGTCTTGATCTTGGTCGGGTCCATGCCCGGTCCTTCCCAGAACCAGCCGGTTTCGTTGGGGAAGATGTTGACGTTTACCAGCCAGTCCAGTTTGGTCATGGCCTGTCTGGTCTTGTTGGAGTTGGCGCCGGAGCAGGCCGGGTTCATGCCCCAGGCCAGCAATCCCTTGAACTGGCCCTTGTCCATCTTGTCGAACAGGGTCAGCCAGGAGTACTCCCGGGCGGACAGCGAGTCGAGCCTGGGCAGGTAGTTGTATGCAGTTTCCGGGTCGTCGTCCTGCCACATGGATTTGATCAGCGAGGCGGAGTACTTCGGGAAGTTGCCCCACCAGTTGGCCGATTTGGGATCATGGGAGACCGGGGTGTGGGCCTTGTTGTACGCTTCCAGGGTGGGCTCGGAACCCTGCGGGGTCGCGAGGTAGCCGGGCAGGATGTGGAACAGCAGACAATGGTCCGTGGATCCCTGGACGTTGGACTCGCCGCGCAGGGCGTTGACGCCGCCGCCGGCCACGCCGATGTTGCCCAGCAAGAGCTGGATCATGGCCATGGAGCGGATGTTCTGCACGCCGACAGAGTGCTGGGTCCAGCCCATGGCGTACATGATGGTCCCGGCCTTGTCGTTCTTGCCGGTGGCCGCGTAGGTCTCGTACAGCTTTATCAGGGCTTCCTTGGGCATGCCCGAGATGGAGGAGACCTTGTCCATGTCGTAGCGCGCGTAGTGCTTCTTGAGCAGCTGGTACACGCAGCGGGGATCGGCCAGGGTCGGGTCCTTTTTGGGGTTGCCCTCGGCGTCCATGACAAAGGCCCAATTGGACTTGTCGTAGGAGCGTGTGGCTTCGTCGTAGCCGGAGAACAAGCCGTCTTCGAAGGAGAACTTGTCGCCGACAATGAACGAGGCATTGGTGTAGTTGACCACGTACTCCTGGAAGATCAGGTCATTGTCCAGGATGTATTTGATCATGCCGCCCAGGACGGCGATATCTGCACCGGAGCGGATGCCCGCGTAGAAGTCGGCCTTGGCCGAGGTCCTGGTGAAACGGGGATCGACGTGGATCAGGGTCGCGCCCTTCTCCTGCGCCTTGGTCACCCACTTGAAGGAAATGGGATGGTTTTCGGCAGCGTTACTGCCCATTATGAGAACACAATCTGAATTCTGGATGTCAATCCAGTGGTTGGTCATCGCACCGCGTCCGAACGACTCTGCCAGAGCCGCAACAGTTGCGCTGTGTCAGATACGTGCCTGATGTTCTATGTACACCAGGCCGAGGCTGCGGAGCATGGTCTGGTAAGCCCAGCACTCCTCGTTGTCGAGAGCGGCGGAGCCCAGGGAGGCGATGCCGTCGCAGCGGTTGACCACCTGGCCCTTGGCGTTCTTCTCGGTCCAGGTGGCGTCACGCGTCTTCTTGATGTTGTGGGCGATTTTTTCCAGGGCCCAGGACAGGGATACTTTCTTGAATCCCTTGGAATGGGGCGCCCGGTAGAGGACGGAATCCGGACGGCGGTCGTTGTCGCCCAGCTGCCAGATGGAAGCTCCCTTGGCGCACAGAGCGCCTTCGTTGACCGGATGGTCCGGGTCGCCTTCGACGTTGACGGCCTTCATGTCCTTGAGGGACGTGTTCACGACCAGGCCACAGCCTACTGCACAGTAGCAGCATACGGACGTGGTCTGCTTGCTCCATTTCGGGTCCAGGGCGGCGGCGTAGTCCGGCAACGTCGCCGTCTTGGCCTTGCAGCCGAACCCCAGCCCGCCGAATGCCGTGGCCGTGGCCGCGACAGCGGAGAGCTTGAGGAAGTTTCTACGGTTGGTGTGCATTATACCTCCTGTTTTGAATGCGGGTCAGCGCCCGCGGATCTCGCGGCTCAGCGCCACGAGGAGCTTGTAGCCGCCGGGGTGAACGGCGGGGCCGCAAACAGCCGCGAAGACGACGGGCTCGCCGAAAAGGCGATGGACCGCCGGAGTCATATCCCGGGCCGCTTGCCGAACCTCGTCCGCAGCGAATCCCAACCCGCCGAAGGGCATGGGGGTCACGGCGGCAGCCGGCAAATGTTGGTTGTTCATGCGCATGTGCGTACCTCTCCCATTAATACAGTTACCACCCTTATGATGAATTTGGGGCGAACGGGCAAAGGAAGCGGTCTTGCGGCCCCTTTCACACAGGGGAAAACATGTTTTTTTTAGCCGGATGGCGGTATTGCTGGATCTACTTTATGTCATTTTAGACATAAAATGATTTCCGCCCCACGGTTTGACACCGAGGAAAAGGGGTTTAAACAGGGGCTGGTTCGCACGAAAAAGCCCGGTCCTAGTCGTTGGACCGGGCTCTTCTTCATCAAGGCAAGCCGGGGGCTAGTCCGTGCTCGGCACCAGCGCGCAGAGGTAGGCGGCCAGGATCTCGGCCAGGGGTTTGTCGCGGTTGTTGAAGCGGAACTCCAGCTCCTTCATGTACAGGGGGAAGCGCTGGCAGGAGATACCCCGGAACTTCTTGATGCGCGACTGGGCGTAATCCCAGAACTCGTCGCTCACGGCGTCGATGTGCGGAGGCTCGTCGTAGCGCCGGATGACCTCGTAGGGCAGGGAATCGTTGCCGCAGAACATGAGCGCGTCGTATTCCTTGTAGCGGTCCGTGTAGACCAGGTTGCCCGAGCGGATGAGCTTGAGGTGGAAGTTCATGTGGAAGTGGAACAGGGTCTCGGCCTGGAACCCGGGGACCAGGTCGATGAAGACCAGGTCGTCGCGGCGCAGGATGCCGTACACCGGGATGGTATCCATGCGCATTTCGCGCGGTCCGCCGGTCAGTCTGTTGCCCCTCAGGTAGGAGTCCAGGCCGGTGGCCGGGCTGATCAACTGCCGGGCGTCCAGGGCGTTGGCCAGGATGGCGAAGCGGATGGCGGTCAGGGCCTTGTAGACCGTGTTGTAGGACAGCCCGAGTTCCTCCTTCATCTGGTGGACCGAGCGTTCCTCCACGAACAGAACGATGAGCCGCAGCCACTCGCCAGGGCTGAGCGCGCCGTTGTTGATCCACCGGCCCGAGAAGGGCTGGAAGGTATACTTGCAGGACGCGCAGCGCAGCCGTTCACCGGACAGGGTGTAAACCTTGCGGTGTCCGCAGCGTGGACAGAACGGATCGCCCGTGGGCCAGGACAGCTCCAGGAAATAGTCCCTGGCCTTGTCCTCGTCGCGGAGCAGCGTCTCGAAGGCGGCGCCGTCGTCCGGCGGCGAGATGGCCGGTATGATGTGCGTATTCTTCGGCATGACGTCCGGTTGCGTTTCGGGCATGGCCCCTCCCGCTGTTAGAACCCCCAGGCGGACAGGGTGGCCCGCCGGTAACCCTGGTTCGCGGCCACGTAGTCCAGGGCCAGGGAATCCAGGTCGTCCAGGATCGGGAGCGCAACGCGGTCCAGGTCCCGGAAGTCAATGGTCTTCATATACGTTTTGCAGGAATCGCAGACGTCCACCCGGAATCCGGGTTCCTCGTCCACGGTGAAAAAGGTCAGCTTCTTATGGTCGTCCTCGCCGCAGACCGGACAACTGAGGCGCTTGATCCGGTAGTGGTGGCGGCAGAACGAGCAGGTGGCGTGCCGGAATCCCTCTTTCTGCTCCAGGGAGGAGATGAGCGGCATGGACCCGCATATGGGACAGGTGCCCACGGGCTGAACCTTTGTTTCCGGGAGTTTGTCGGCCAGCATCCCGGCCGCGGCCTCCATGGACGGCCCCATGGCCGCCAGGGCCAGGAAGGGCAGGGTCCGGGGCGCGTCGGGCATGCGTTCGGCCCAGCTGGCGAAAAAGGTCGTGTCGTCGTTGAGGACATGCCGGAACAGTTCGGCCGGGGTCAGCTCGCCCTTTTCAAGGGCCTCGCCCACGATCCGCGCGCCTTCGCCCAGCGGGCTTTCGGACTTGCCGACCATGTCGACCAGCTTGCCGAGCAGGCTTTCCGCCTGGGCCGCGTCATAGGGAAAGTTCTCCCGGTTGATCAGGGACACCCCCTGGAGCACGGCCTCGGGGCGGGAGAGCCCACTGTCCGGCGGCAGGGTCACCTCGGCCTCGGACAGGGCTGACAGTTGAAGGTGCGTCACCGAATCGAGCAAGTCTATGAGTTCGGCGGAAATGTACGACTTCTTTCTGAGCTGCGCCAGCTTCCGGTCGAGCCTGCTCGTCTCAAGGGCCATGTTTCGTTCCATGTGGTTCTCCAGAGTGTTTTCCGATCTTGAAAAACAGTATCGGAGCGGAAAGTCATCTTGCCAAAGGTTTTACACTTACTCAAGGTATGGCACACGATTGGATAACATGTCAAAATATTTACCAATCAGAAATAAGATTATGCCAAAATAGGCATATTATGGATAGAATGAATCAATAAAACAGGTTGGTTACAACGGCGAAAAAAATCATGCGTTTCGGGTTCGGGCCCCGGAATCAGAAGCCGACGATGCGTCCGTTGTCGTTGTAGACCCAGAAGCTGTCGTCCTTGATGTTGCCGATCAGGGTGATGCCGGTCTTCCTGGCCAGCTCCACGGAGAAGCTGGTGGCCACGGCCGAGGAGGCCAGGACCGGGACGCCGATGCGGACCACCTTGAGCAGGATCTCCGAGGCTATCCGTCCGGTGGAGACGATCATCTTGTCGTCCACGTCCATGTCGTCGAGAAAACATTGGCCGCAGAGCATGTCGATGGCGTTGTGTCGTCCGATGTCCTCGCGGAACAGGAGCATCTCGTCGGGCGTGCACAGGGAGGAGTTGTGGCAGCCGCGCGTGGCCTTGTACAGGGTGGAGCGCTCGTGGAGCTCCTTGGCCAGGGTCAGGATCTGGTCCGGGGTGACGCGCACGTCGCCGCCCACCGTGCGTTTGGAAATGGTCTGCACGTTGCGCCCGAAGTTGGTGCCCTTGCCGCATCCCGAGGTGATGGACCGTTCCACGATGCGGTCCTTCCACGGGTCGTGGCAGACCTCCACCTCGGCCACCAGCCGGTCGCCTTCGTCGCGCACGGTCAGGTCCGTGAGCTGGGCCGGGCTGGAGATGAAGGCGTCGGACTTGAGAAAACCCACGGCCAGGTACTCGGGGTACTTGGCCGTGCACAGCAGGGTGACCACCTCGCGCCCGTTGAGCATGATGGTCAGCGGCACCTCCCTGATGGAGCTGATCCGTTTGCGGGTGAATCCCCGCTTGTATTCGTGGACGTCGTATTCGTAAGATTCAGGACTCATTTCCGCCTCCGGGCCGCGTTGCGGCTTCCCTTCCTGGTCCCTCTCTATATTCCTCCACGGGCGGCGGGCAAGCCGGACCATTTACCCCTGATTCTCACACCCGGCCGCGTGTGTGTCCCTCCGGGCGAGCTTAATGAATCTTAATGGTCTGCCGGGTATCCGGAGGGCGGCCCAGGCCGATATAGATAATGAACGGTCCGCTCTCGCCCGCCTGCCCGCCCATGGGTAGGGGAGACCTGCTTCGTCGGTTGCCGGGCGGCGGGAAGAAGCGGAACAACCCAGGAGATGCCTATGGATATCCAATCCGTGAGTTCCATGAGCGGTATGTTGGGGGTGCAGGGCGGCATGATGCGGCCTCCGGAGAAATCGGATGCTGAGCAGATGTCCACTGAATTCCTCGACGCCATGGATTCGGACGGCGACGGTCAACTCAGCAAGTCGGAGTTCGCCACGGGCGATGGCGAGACCATCGACACCGAGGCGTTTGATGCCTTGGACACCAACGAGGATGGCTTCGTCTCCCAGGAGGAACTCGAGGCCGACGCCGAGTCCAGGCTCGGCGCCATGTCGTCCGAACTCCAGTCCGGGGGCATGTTCTCCGGCATCAAGCAGAGCGGCGACAGCGATCAGTTTCAGCAGTTGCTGGACATGATGGGGTCCTCTTCGACGGACCAGGCGTCCGGCGCGGAGGCCTACGGACAGATGCAGGGCGGCGGTTATGACCTGGGCGCGGACGGTTCCGTCCTGAGCCTGAGCGCGTAGCCGTTTTCGGCAGACCTTCCAAGGGGCTTCGGCCCCAGGCCGCCCTTCGGGGCGGCCTTTTCCCCGTTGCTGTGAGGAGACCCGGGCGATGCCCTATCCAGCCTCCATTCCCCTGAACCGGCTCAAGCGGGTGCTCCGGGCCATGTGCGCCGGTCCCGGCCTTGCCCCGTGCTCGTTCGCGCATGAGCGGGTGGCCGGAAACGGGCCTCGGCTAGAGGGCCTCGATCAACGAGGTCAGGGTGGAGCTCTGCGCGTCGTAAGTGGCGAGCAGGGCGTCGAGAGCGGCGTACTTTCGCTCCAATGATGTTTCCATGGCGTCAAGCCGCTTCTCTTCATTGTATATCTGGTTGTCCAGGCTGGTGACGTTCTCATCATAGTGGTTGATGAGAATGGTCAGGGAGCCGGTCTCCGCGTTGGTCACGGCGTCCAGCGAATCTGACAGTTCGCCGATCTTGCCCTGCTTGACCCGGGCGGTGCCCTCGTAGTCGCCGTCGTCGGCCGTGCCAACGGAGAGGTACAACCCCCTGGCGTCGCCCGAACCGGCGAGAATGGTCCAGCCATCCACGGTGGCCTCGTCGCCGTCGATGTACGCCGAGACCAGCTCCCCGCCGGACACGGTGTACTGGACGCTGTGCTCTCCGGCCCCGGTGACCCCATCGATGACCGAGATGACCTGGAAGTCCTCGCTGTCCGACTCGCCCTCGGCCCGCGCAGAGAACAGGGAAGCCACAGCCTCGGCGTCCGTGTCCAGGGCGTCCTCCAGATCATCCTCGTCGAGAAGCAGCTGACCGTAGGTGGCCGAGTCCTCGTCCGTGTCCGTATGGAAACCTATCTGGGACAGGGCGTTGTAGTAGTCGCCGCCGGTGTCCTCGTCGTAGCGCGTGAAACCCAGGGCGGAAGAGGACAGGATGGTCTTGATGTTGTTGTATACGATGTCCAGGGCGTAGCTGTCCACGGTGTAGGTCTCTTCGTCGGAGTCCTCGTCCTCGGTCACGCGCCCGGTCAGAACCTGGATGTCCTCGATGATGGAGTTGAGCGCCTCCTGGAACTCCACAATCTTGTCGTACATGTCGTCCGTGTCGAACGACACCGAAACCTGTAGGGTGTCGCCGTCCGTGGTATCCTTGAGGTCAAAGGTCAGGCCGTCCACCACGTCGTCGATGGAGTTGGAGTCGCGTTCTATCCAGTCCGCGTCTCCGGGCGGGAAGCCGTCGACCTTGATTTGGGAGTTCTGCCCGGCCTGGGTGTTGACGAACCCGTCCACGCTCATTCCGGTCAGGGAACCCGTATCGGTGACGGCCAGGGTGTTGTCCCTGCCCGCGTCGCAGCTCTTGATCATCAGATAGGAGGCGTCGCCGTCGTCCATGATCGAGGCCTCGAACTTGTCGCGGGCGTCCACCGAGCCGTTGATGGTCGATACCAACCCCTCCAGGGTGGTTCCGGCGGCCACGTCGATGGTCACCGACTCCCCGCCGAACTCCACGGTCAGCGAGCTGGCCTCGTCGGCCACGACCGTCTCTTCGGAGTCGTAGGCGGTGTCGGTGTTGACCCAGACGTCGCGCTGGGCCAGTTGGTTGACGATGATGGTGTGGATGCCCACTTCGGCGTCGCCGTCCGCGTCCACCTCCACCTGGTCATCGCTGACCTCGGCGATCATGGAGTAGAACTCGTCGGGCTCGTCCATGTCGTCCAGGATATCGTTGAATTCGTCGATCTCGTCCGAGAGCTGCTCCATGAGGTCGATGACGTACTCGTACTCGTCTTTCTTGTCCTCGTAGGATTCCAGTTGGTAGCTCTCGGAGTCGACGATGGCGTCGATGATTTCGGAAAAGTCCGTGCCGTTGCCGAGCCCCGAGAAGGATACGTCGCCCGAGGTGGTCAGCGGCTCGTAGGTTTCAACGGAGCTGGAAAGGGAAGAGACGTAGCCCATGGCGGCCTCCTAGATGTAGTCGAGCAGCGACATGCTCATGACGCTGGATGAGGTGCTGAGGACGGCTTGGTACACGTAGTTGGCCTGTTCCAGCTCGATCACGAGCTGGGTGGCGTCCGCGTCCTCGATGGAGCTTGCGGCGTTGGAGGCAAGCTCCTTGACCAGGGACAAGGAGGTCTGGGTGTAGGTGATCTTGTTTTCCCTGGCCCCCACGCCGGCGGCACCGGTCTCCACGATCTCGTGGCAATCGCCCAGATCCTCCAGGCACTGGGCCACCGCGTCGGCGTCGCCGTTCTCCATGTAGACGATGCAGTCGGACAGGGTCTCGAACAGGTTGGGCGAGTCATAGGGCTGGCCCGTGGACGGGTCTACGCCTCCGAATATGTCGTTGCCCACGGTGGTCATGTCCTCGGACGTGCTCTCGGACACGGCCACGGACATGGCCTGGGAGCTGCCGGTGTAGACGCAGGCCGCACGCAGATAGAATTGTGAGCCGTTCCGATCGTCATCCGCCGTGGTGACGGCCGTGCCCGAGGCCAGTTCCACCTGGGCATCGCCCAGATTGAGGACCGTGTCGCCCGCAGCCAGGGTGGCCGAGGTCCAGGTCTCGCCGTTGTCCGTGGAATACTCGTAGTCCAGGGCGTCGCTGCCCACGGCTCCGGCCGAGGTGAAGCGCACGGCCACGTTCCCGTCCAATTCGCCGGTCAGGTCCATGAAGTCGGCATTGGTCAGGGAATCGTTTGGCAGGGTCACACCCAGCCCCATCTCGTAGGCGTTGTCGCCGGTGTCGTCCCCCGCGAATATGGAGTCCGAACCCAACTGGGTGTTGGCGATGGCGTAAAGGGCGTCCAGGTAGCCCTCCATCTCCAGAGCCATCATCTGCATTTCCTTTTCGGTGTAAGTCTCGGTGGAGGCCTGCTCGGCCAGTTCCAGGGCCGCGGTGATGGTTTCGCTGGCCGTGGACAGGACCTGGTCGGCGGTGTCCAGATAGTCCAGGGCCACGCCGCAGTTGTCGATGTAGCCGCTCAGTGACTGCTGGTAGCCGCTCAGCTCGACGATCTTGCCCATGCCCGCCGGGTCGTCGGAAGGGCTGTTCACTTTCTTTTGGCTGGCGTTCATGATCGTCAGCTTGGTGACGTCGTTGAGCGAGGAGTTGATCTGATTCAGGGACAGCGAGAATATTTGTGCCGTGCTGATGCGCATGTCGGCCTCCTTTGGATCAGACCAGTTCCAGGACAATGTCCATCATTTCCCTGGTCACGCTGATGATCTGTGCGGCGGCCTGGTAGGCCTGTTGGTACTTGGTCAATGCGATGAGTTCCTCATCCACATTGACCTCCGAGGTCGACGACTGCTGCTCGTAGAGATAGTCCACCGAGGTCTGGGCATAGGTCTGCTGCAGTTCGGCGGCGGATGCGGCCGAGCCCACCGAGGCCACCAGTGCGGCCAGGGCCGAGGTCAGGGTGGTCTCGGTACCGCCCACGGTCACGGTCTCGCTTCCCAGCTCGGACATGAGGGTGGCCACGTCGTTGGAGCCCGTGGCCACGAGACCGTCGTCGCCCACCGCGCCGGTGTTCAGGTGCGAGGTGTCCGTGGCCACATACTCGTCAATGCCGATGGTCTCGGCGTCCGAGCCGGTGAAGTAGGTGTTCAACCCCAGGGCGGCCAGGACGCCCGAGGTGTCGCCCGCGATCTCGAACTCCATGTCCGTGCCCGAGGACAGCGTCAGTCGCCCGTCCGTGACCGTGGCCGTCAGCTCGGAGCCGAAGGCCGCGTTGATGTCGGCGGCCAGGTCCTCCAGGGAGTCGGTCGCCGGGTCCACGGACAGGATGGAGGTGGTCGAGACGTTGCCGTCCGCGTCGTAGGTGATCAGGGTCAGTTCGCCCGCCTCGATGTTGCCCGCGAAGTCGAGACCGCTGTTGCCGAGCATGGCCGAGGAGTCGTCCGCGGCGTAGCCGGATGTCAGGGAAGTGTGGTGCGTCAGCCCCGCGCCCTGGGAATGGGCGGCGTTGACCTCCCAGATGATGGACTCGGCCAGGTCGTCGAGACTATCCATGGTGTCGTAGACCGTGTCGTCGCGAACCGTGAACAGCCCGGCCAGGCTGCCGCTTTGTGTGCGCCCGGACACGTTGTCGCCGCCGTCGTCGGTCAGGGGGGTGATGTTCTTGAGCTCTCCGTCGCCGGATTCCCAGTACAGGCCGGACTTGGCCATGACCGTGTAGCGGTCGCCCTCGGCATGGTCCGTGGTGCCGTCCTCGAACCAGATGGTGATGCCCTCGATCTCCACTGATCCGTCCTCGTTGTCGGCGGTGTAGAGCAGGGTCTCGCCGTCCTCACCGGTCAGCCAGGTCTTGCCGCCGTCCGTGGAGACCTTGAACTGGGCTGAGCCGTCCGCGCCCGAGGAGGCGAACTCGATGAGTAGTTCCTCGCCGGACTCACCGGAGTAGTTCAGGGTCCCGTCGTAGTCCGAGCCGCGCACCAGGGACTGTGTCGCCCCGGTTTCCGCGCAGACCAGATTGTGCGTGTCGGTGCCGTCCACGAGCGTATAGCCCTCCTCGGTCAGGATGGTGACCGTGTTGTCGGAATGCTGGAGGACATCCACGCCGATGAGGGCGTCCAGCTCCCGGATCATCTGGTCGCGGTCGGATACGGCCTGGTTGTCGTCCGGGTTGGCCGCGATAGCCGCGTTGGCCTGGGCCAGGTCGCTGATCAGCTGATTGGCCTCGTCCACATGGTCTTTAATGTCGGCGTTGATGGCCTCGACCATGGAGTCCAGGGTGGAAGATGCCGAGCCCAAGGCGTAGACCAGGGTTTCGGTCTGGCCGAGCAGGTCTTCCCTGGCGGACAGGGAGTCCGGGTCCGTGACCAGCTCGTTCCAGGAGTCGAAGAACTCCTCCATGACGTCGGACAGGCCGCCGTCGGACTGGTTCAGCAGAGAATCGAGCTGGTCCAGATAGTCGAGGGCGCTGGTCTGGGCGGCCAGGTCGGCCAAGGCGTCCAGGTATTGGGTCTCCACAAACTTATTCCACTCAGACTGGATGGCCGTGACGTCCGCGCCTGTGCCCAGGGTCAGCCCCAGGGCGGAGATCGAACTTGAGCTTTCGTAGACCACCGAGGTGCGCTGGTAGCCGGTGGTGTCCGCGTTGGCGATGTTGTTGGACGCGTTGTTGACCGAGACCTGTGCGTTTTGCAGGGCCGTCTTCCCTATATTGTAGAGATTGTTGATCATTACGTCCTCCTGTTGGGTTGCTGCCTAGCGCTTCAGTCCGATGGCCGTGGACAGCAGGGTGTCGGCCGTGGTGATGATCTTGGAGTCGGCCTGGTAGGCCGCCTGGATGATGATCAGGTTGGTCAGCTGGGTGGCCGTGTCCACGTTGGACTGCTCCAGGGAGTTGGAGGCGATGGTTCCGAAGCCCGCCGAGCCCGGCGTGCCGACGATCGCCTGGCCCGAGTCCGTGGTGGCGGAGTAGAGGTTGCCGCCCTCGGAGTAGAGCCCCTGGTTGTTGGTGAAGTCGGCCAGGGCGAAGGTGAACAGCTCCTGGCTCTGGCCGTTGGTATAGCTACCCTCGATGACGCCGTTCTCACTGATGGTGATGTCGGTCAACTCGCCGGGCGCGTAGCCGTCCTGGCTCAGGGTGTAGGTGGCCGAGCTGGACGTGGTGCTGGTGGTGGCCCGGGTGGACAGGACCCCGGTATTGAAC
>Ga0075011_10000146_pt1 | contig 35774 bp, 28 predicted proteins | sample TARM_MetaG_T_14_FD_72354 | JGI IMG/M metagenome (GOLD analysis project Ga0075011, IMG submission 72354) | Freshwater microbial communities from Pennsylvania, USA, analyzing microbe dynamics in response to fracking - TARM_MetaG_T_14 | ecosystem: Environmental > Aquatic > Freshwater > River...
CCACCATAAGCAAAATAGTCAAATTCAACCTCTACACGGTTCCCTGCCGCTGGAAAAATGCGTTGGAATGTTGAGGCTGTGGCTTGGTTTTGCAGCGCTTGTGTTAATCGCATGCGATTATTGGTGATTGAAGGCGTAAAGTTGCCACTGCTACTGAATACTCGCCACTGCTCATCCAACGGCTGACTTTGGAAATCATCGCTAAAACATTGCAGCCCTGAACTTTGGCACAGATGACGTTCGTTATACAGATTGACAATCTGACTATCAGTGAGAGCTTTATTATAAATAGCCACCTCATCAAGCCTTCCGGAGAAAGTTCTGTTGTCGGAATTGTAATCTCGACCAATCTCCAAATTCACTGTATTGGTTTTGAGTGGTTGGTTATCGCTGTTTGTCGCCGCAACCACACCATTAATATAGATTTTTTGTCTCTCATTACTACTTGCTGAGCGGTTATAGCGAATGGTGATATGAGTCCAAGTATTTAGCGGAATAACATTGGATGTGGTTAGTGTATTGGCACCGCCAGAACTTCTCTCCCAATACCAAAAAACTCGCCCTTGGCTATCAAGGTGGAATTCGTAGTTAGTATCTTTCGCCACTATGGTATGCAAGCCACCATTCGCCGGGCGACTGACGGGGTACACCCACGCAGATATCGTTAGCTGGTCCGAGAAGGATAACTGGCTATCATGAGCCACTTGTACATATTGGTTTTGGTTGGCAACAAACTCGCCATAACCACAAGTACCGTAATTATTAATATTGGCAGGTAGCGCCGGTGATTGAGAGCTGGTAAGCGCTCCATTCATTGCGCGGCCGTTAAGAGAAGAGCCAAACGCATTCTTGACTTCATTGAAAGCCCCACTCCATTGCACTTCATCAAAATGATAGCGCGCTACAGGGGAGGGGTCACAAGCATTCAATGGATTAGATATGGGGGAACATGTACCAGTAATTGAACTATTGTTGACATTAACTTGGCCACCAGCATTATTAATTGCCGCATTAAAATCACCATAAGCCGTTGAGTCATTTAAGGTAATATCGTTAGAGGTAGTACTAATACTGACCTGAGAATCAGGCCTTCCTAGCTGGCTATTGTTTGCCGTGAAATGGCTTGCCCCTGATACTGAACCGGAAGTCATATCCACCGAATTAAACGTCACTGAGTTATTAGAGGTCATCGTAATATTACCGCTATATACACTTCCTGTAATGACAATGCCTGATTGTGCCGTAATATTACCAACCACGTTTGCTCCAGTAATAACAACCGTTCGATCATTACTGGTTAAATTACCCTGCACGCTACCACCGTTGATAGTGACGTTTCCTCCCGTCGTAACATTACCAATTAAATTGGTGTTATTGAAAGTTACGTTGCTGCTGTTGGCTGAAACATCCCCATAAATCGTATTTTGAGAGCCTTGGCTGGCTATCGCTCCGTAGTTCGCTTGCAGACTTATCCTATTTGATGCGTTACCCACTTGGTTATTAATCAAATAAAAACCGTCATTGGCGATCAGTGTTGAGTCAACATCGGCGACAATCACATCACCATCATTTAACGTCACTTGACCATTACCGCTACAGGTATAACTGTTGCCAGATTTTTGCCACCAGGTATTACAAGGAGGATATTGATTATTGGATAAATTATATTGTTGGGCACAAACCCCACCGCTCATGAGCAGTAAGCTAATCAGCCATTTATAGTGAATCACTTTTCACCCCCACTTCAATAACTCGCTGCAACATCCAATCACCAGACTGACAACGCCCGGTTGACGTGAGTTGATGGACAGTACGGCCATCATCCATTGTACCCACCAAATTACATTTAACCTGTGCGCTACATTGCGCTAATCCTTCACCTTCAAACGTGAGTGATTGTACAGAATGAGTATGGCAACTCCCGCTAGGTGGCGTTTGATAAAAACGACTCAGTTCAACGTTGATCGCCGATCGCGCCGCCATTTCAGCCCTTGTCCCTAACACCATCGAAACCAATTGCTGGCTATTGCGCTGTTGATTACGGTTCGCGACCGATGCAACAAAGCCGACCACCACAATGATAAAGATGACCAATACTAAGCCGCTGCCTTGCTGTTTACGGCGTGTTGTAGATAAGCGCATCATGGTCAAACTTTACCTCCTCGCCGCGGTCGGAAAATGTCAGTTCAATTTTCACTAAGCCGTTGCGTTGTAGCTCTGGCTGCGTGACGTAAAAATTGGCTTGGCTTATGTTTTCAGCCATCAATACTGGAGTGCCAAGCTGTTCAGGACTGAGCGCACTGCGATTAAGCGCGTAATCCGCATAACGATAAATACGACTGTTCTGATAACAAAAAGCCACTGGCGTGCGATAAAAATAGACTCGCTTAGCTGGCGATTGAATTACAAACCCAGTCGGTTGTGTCAAGGCTACACCGACCATGCTTGTGTTGTTGGGTGATGTAAAATCCACATCTGCGTTTACTTGCGCTGTTTGCCCGCTTGCACTTGGCGTTTGGCGTAGCGAAGCGGCGTTGGTTGGAAACACGACCAGACGATCGCCATTGAGTACATTTTTATCGATCGGTAACAACCGTACCGCAGCCGAGGGCGATTGCACGGTTGGCAGGTCGTTGTAGATCGCGCTGTCAGTGATCGGTAAAAACTCAATGCAACCATTTTCCACCAACACGCTGTTTGGCACCGCTTCACGCAGTTCTCGGCTCAGCCGCTCAGTAATAAAGCGCCCTTGTTGGATCAAAGCTTCGCGGGCGGTGGTATCAACATAAATACCCATACTTTGGCGGATCACAGAGCCTAAAAATAGCCCGACCACCGACAACAGAATAATCGTAATCACCATTTCAATCAGGGTAAAACCACGCATCAGAAATTGCCCTTAATCGCCGCAAACGGGTAACGATTACCCTTCGGGTCAATGATCACCACAGATACGCGTTTATAGTGAGTCAGTTGGTTAGCGTTCACTCCGCTTAGTTGCCCACCACTGTCCTGTTCATAAAATACATTGATCGCCGCAGCAAAGCCTCGATAACTGGTCGTATCTAAGAGTGTGCCGAGCACATCTTCAATTGGCCTTGGCTGAGCCGTGATAAAATCATCGACATCGTTGTATTGGTTAATACTCACTTCACTATCCTTACCCAAAGCGTCATGAGCAGTGCACATTTTCTCTACCGTTCCGCTGAGTAAACACTCAGGCAATCCGCCATTGGGGCCGGAGTTTTGGTCAAAGGCTCGGCCCATTACTTCATCCATAACCGCGCGGCCTAACTCGGCGGCTTTTACCGCCAGCACCTGTTCAGCACTTTGCTGCGAGCGAGGATAAAGCGCGGCTGTAATGCCTGTCATGGCTATTGCCGTTACCGTGATAACGATGATCATCTCAATGAGAGTAAACCCGCGCGGCGCGTTAACACGCATAAATGTATCCCTCATTATTGATGCACACTTGGCGAGATTCACCCGATTGCAGATTATTTAAGGTAACGGTGCAGTTTGCCGTTAAGCACTGCGCGGCGCGGCCTAAACTATCAAAATCTAAAAAATAGCTGCCATCGTTATTGGTTAACGTCAGGGTGATATCGTTCGCCGCCGCGTCAACAAAACTACTGTCGGTTGCAGGACTGAGCAGTGAAGTAGTGCAGGCACCAGCAGAAACGAAAGGAGATACTTGCTGCGCTTGATTATTGCTGACCAACCAGCGATTACAGAGGTCGGTACGCTGCATAGCGCGGTTTTGGGTCAAACGCAGTGAGGCCAACACTTCGCTTTGTGTAGTCACGCTTGAAAAGGAGGAGATACCGGTATAACGGCTTGCGGCGTACACAGCAACAATGCCCAGCAGCACAATCACCACGACCAGTTCGATCAACGTAAAACCACGCCGCGCTGCTAAATGTTGCTGCATTTTATACCTCTAGCGAAAAAACAAGTGCTTAAAGTATATAAGAAATTTCCGTAGTGGGCTTAAGTTTTACTGACTTTTGTGGGTGAGAAATAACTCTCGTTATAGATAAAGTAAAGGCCAGCAATGCTGGCCTTTACTAAAAGTTATTAACAACCATTATCCGTTATAGATACTGTTGGTGACGATGATGAACTAGCAGCTTCGAGATAGCTCAAGAAACAGTTAGTCGCTTCGATCTGTACTGCACCAGAAACGGCTTCACTTTTAAATGTTGCTACAAGGGAATTAGGCGTTCCTGATTTTTCGGCATAATTCCAGTCAGTCTCTAAACCAGCAACAGCTGCTACTATACCGGTTGATGTTGCAGCGGGATAACCATAAACGACAGCCACACCATTGACTGATTTACCAGATGACACCGTTTCAACGCCTTCAATAGCCGCTTTACCATAAACAATACCAGCAGCGCCAGTCATAGCTCCTTTTAAACCCTGCAATGCAGACTCACGCGCATCGCTTTGCAAATTCAAAAAACGTGGTGCAGCGGTGACGGCGAGAATGCCGAGAATGACAATCACAACCACAAGTTCGATTAGGGTGAAACCGTTTTGTCTTTTCATAGTTACTTTCTCTCTATGTTTTAATCAATGCGCAGACTTACTGCAAAGTGACGGTCACACGACCAGTTTTTATCTCATACACAAACTGGTGCGCGGTTCCGCCCTCTTTTTGCACATAAGTACAAGTGGCTTGACCGTCATCGGCTTGTGCTGAATATTTTACATTAGCGTTATTGGCTGCATTAGCGACTGTGTCAACTTTTGGTGGGTTTTGCAGCAAATTATCCATTAAATCAATACATGACTGATCCGTAATCGCCGCTGGATAACTGGTATTATCGGTATTGAGCGCCAACGGATAACCGTCCCTAAAACCGGTCGCGGCCCCGCTGCTATCTGTAGAGCGGGTCAGCCAGAAATTGACACCATCATAGTTGACGGTGTTTTGTTTTTCCGAGCCCAAAGTCACAGAGGTTCTTGCCTGAGCTTCCCACTGAGCACGCGCCGATAGAACACCAGTAGCAAAACCACCGGCAACTCCTTCGATGCTGGCTTTTTTCGCTTCATCAGTGACATCTAAAAAGCGGGGTAGCGCTGCAACGGCTAATAAGCCGACAACCACAATCACTACGACTAATTCAACTAAGGAAAAGCCCGTTTGTTTGTTATCCATGCTCTACCTATCTCTTTGTTATTACCGTGTATTATACGCACTTGTTCTCGCATCGCTACGGGGCGAGTGCCCATTTCACTGCTTATGTCGAAAACTCATGCTGAAAAATCGACGCTTACTGTAAACTTATCCCTTAAAAGTTCAATGGTTATCACCTGTTTTTGACTGTAAACATAGCGGCATTGATACTGATTTGCTTGATGTGCCGATTCAATTGAAATCACTTTGCTTTCAAGCAGTTGTTCATCTGGGTATAGCAGGCTTAACCAATAACGACAATCTATACTTGATTCATTCTCAGCCAATGGTAATACCCAGCCCGTTGCACTCATATTGAGTAATCGACCATTCGCGATTAAAGTTGAGGGCCGCCCCTTTAATAACCAATCTTGCTTATAAAAATTGGCACTTTCTACGATTTTACTGCTCGCCATCGCTAATGCGGTTTGATTGGCTTCTTTTTCTATCGACTGCCATGCTGATAGCAAAGCCATCAAAAGAACAAAGACAATCAACCCCCAAATTACGAACTGAGAACGCTCTATCGCCGTTTTCATCTGACAACCTTTATCCTTTGATCGCGTCGAGCATTCCCCACATTGGCAAAAAGATGCCAAGTGCCAGCACCAACACCATAGCGGCGACAATCACCAATAGAATCGGCTCTATGCGCGCGGTGAGGGTTTTGAGATCGTAATCCACCTCTCTATCATAGAAGTCCGCGACTTCAAGTAGCAACTCATCAATGCGCCCTGTCTCTTCACCCACCGAAATCATCTGAATAACTAATGGCGTAAAAATATTGGCGTTTACCGCGGTGGTGGATACGCTTGTTCCCGCTTCAATGGCAGCTTTCATTTCTAACAGGCGAGATTCTAGAAATTTGTTATCCAACGCTTCGGCAGATAATGCTATCGATTGGTTTAACGGCACCCCTGCTTTCAACATCAAGGCAAAAGTTCGAGAAAAACGCGCCAATTGCGCTCGGTTCACTATGCCGCCGACAATTGGCATTCTTAAGCGAAACTTATCCCACTTTTGACGCCCTGCTGCTGTGCTCAACCAAGCTCTGAAAGCAAATAAACACCCAAGCAATACGCCTATCATCATCGGCCAGTAGTTGACAAAGAAATCTGACATACCAATTAAAATGCGAGTTGGCAGCGGTAAATCAACCCCGAAACGGCTAAACATGCTAGTAAATTGTGGGATCACTTTAACGTTGAGAATGAACATCGCGACCAAAATAAAGCTGATGACAAAACTCGGATAACGCATCGCCGTTTTGATCCGTTTACGAGTTTCGACTTCTTGCTCGTAGTAATGAGACAATTGCAGCAAGGCTTCATCAAGCCGCCCTGTGTTCTCACCGACGTGGATCATCGACACAAACAACGGGCTAAAGACTTTCGGGTACATCTGCATTGAGCTCGATAAACTGCGCCCGTTGGTTAGCTCATTACTAACCGCTTCCAATGCTTCTTTAAGCTGTTTATTGGCACAATTTTGGATAAGTCCTTTCATCGAGCGCAGCAGCGGCACTCCCGCCTTGGTCAAGCTGTAAAGCTGACGACAGAAGATTACCAACACCTCAAGTGGCACACTTGGGGTAAACAGCGATTTCCAATCAATCGAAAAATCAGCCCCTTGGTCTGACGAAATTAAGGTCGGAATCACGCCTTTGTTAAATAGCGCTTCCGCCGCGAGCTCTTCTGTCGGGGCATCAACATGCCCCGAGGTTTTGCTACCATCTAAATTTCGACCCTGATAACGATACGTTGGCATGAGTAACCTTAACTATAGATAGATGGCTTGAATGATGCCGGATGAATCACCTTCACCTAAGCTCATCACTTCATCTAAACTGACAACCCCTTGTAGCGCCAACTCCATCGCCGAAGCTAGCAGCGGTTTGTATTGCTTCGACTGACGAGCGGCTTGCGCAAAACTAACCGCATCGTTGGCGCGCAGCGCATCCATCATCTCGTGTTCAAGTTCTAGCATTTCAAAAACCCCAATTCGCCCACGGTACCCCGTCAAATTGCAGTTCTGGCACCCACGCCCACGCGTAAAAGCCGCTTCAACTTGATTTGGGAAACGCACCGTCAGCCACTGTTTACGGGCTTCATCAACCTCATCCACCGCTTTACAATCGGGGCAAACTTTACGCACTAAACGTTGGGCAACCACCGCCCGCACGGCGCTGGCCACTAAATAGCCCGGTGCGCCCATGTCCATCATGCGCAAGGCGCTATCAACCGCATCATTGGTGTGTAAGGTGCTCAACACTAAGTGGCCGGTTAAGGCCGCGCGCAAACCAATTTCAACCGTTTCTTGATCGCGCATCTCCCCGACTAGAATAATGTCCGGGTCTTGACGCAAAAAGGTTCTCAGCACCGTTGAGAAATCAAGGTCAATTTTAGGGTTGATCTGCACTTGGCTGATGCGTGGCAATCGGTACTCAACCGGATCTTCTGCGGTAATGATTTTTTTACCGGGAACATTGAGCTCTGATAACGCGCCGTATAGCGTCGTCGTTTTCCCTGAGCCGGTTGGGCCAGTCACTAAGATCATGCCGTGTGGACGTTTCAGTTGATGACGTAAACGCTGTAAAATATCATCGGGAATACCTGACTCTTCCAGTTTACGAACTCCGGATGATTGGTTGAGCAAACGCATCACCACCGACTCACCGTATTGTACTGGCATGGTCGACATACGAATATCGACCGATTGACCTTTGGCTCGGATATTAAAACGGCCATCTTGTGGGAGGCGTTTTTCTGAGATATCAAGATTGGCCATCAATTTTAAACGCAGCACTAAAGCTGAAGCGATGTTGGTTTCATTGAGTAGGGTTTCGTGTAATACCCCATCAATCCGCTGGCGTAAACGCAATACGTTAGCATCAGGTTCGATATGAATATCAGACGCCCCGACCTGAATCGCATCTTCAAATAGAGAGTTGATGAGCTTAACAACGGTCACTTCATCGCTGTCATCATCACCGATATCGAAATCAAAGGCGGTATTGCCTTGGTGTTCCAGTTGTAGCTGCTCGGCAAAGGACGCAATCTCTTTGGTGCGGCGATAGTAACGATCAAACCCTTCAACCAATTGTTTTTCTGGAGCAATAACAAATTCAAAACTGTATTGGGGTAATTGAGTGAGCAGAGATTCTTGAGCAAACAGATCCGCCGGATCACTCATTGCGATGCGCAGCGTGTCGCCATTTTTACCAATGATTAAGGCGCGTAAACGGCGTGCATGTACTTCCGGGAGGATCTGCACTGCATCAATATCAACATTGGCTCGGCTGAGATCGATCAACGGCAGCGAAAGTTGCTGCGATAAGAAGCTAAGCATCTGCTGCTCTGACAAAAAGCCGAGTTCGATCAGCGTGTCACCCAGTTTACGTCCACTGCGTTTTTGCGCAGCGAGCGCTTGTTCAACTTGATTTTCAGTGATGATCCCTTCTTCAACCAGCAGATCACCTAAGCGTTTTCGTAGCTTAATTTGCACTCGCACTCTCCTCTAAACTGCTTAGTACGACTAGGCGATCACGAATAAACAGTTGCGACTGACTCGAGAGGCCAACTTTCGCAAGCGCTTGTTGGTAGGTATATTTGGCCGCCTGAAAATCCATCGTGCGCTCTTGTGCTATCGCAAGCCCTAACCACCAGCGTGCGTTCTCAGCATCAAGCTTGACTAAGCGTTGATAGCTTTCTAATGCGAGTGAATCTTGCTTGGCTTTTTGTGCCAAGGCTGCCCTTAGCGAGAGATAATCGATCGAAGCATTGTCAGGTAAATGAACTAGAGGGGTTAACGCCGCTTCACTCTGCTTTTCTTTAATCAGTAATTTGGCTAACGCGATCCGCAAACTTTCTCCGTTATGATTGAGCTTTATACCGCTTTGTAAAATTTCAAAAGCTTTGCGCGCATCACCTTTGCCGTAATAGAGCGCGGATAATTTTTGACGGGCGAGTTCATTTTCTGGGGTAAAGCGTAGCACTTCACTGTACGCATCCAGTGCCTCTTTGAGCTCATTGCTGTCCACGGCTTTATCAGCGCGGCTCATTGCTTTTACCGCCAGTTGCTCTGGCGTCAAATCCACTTGTTCAATCAAAACACTTGAGATTTCTTGGTCACTTTCAGCACCGAGCGCGACCACACGGTTAGAATGCAACGGCTGTTGATTGGCTAAGGCCGAATCCTGTTTAACCGTCACTGTGGGCATTGCTGAATTTGACGTTTTTTTGTCTACTGCAACAACGGCAGTTTGGTAAACGGGACGATGAACTGAGACAATTTTGGTGGTCGGAGAAACAAGCGCAGGCGAAGAGCTTCGCTCATCAACCTCTAACAACAGGCTCTTAGGTTCATTCACTATCGCTTGATTGGCCAGTGTCTGACTGACCACTGTTTGGCTGACCATAGTTTGACCGACAATAGTTTGGTCAACCGCAACTTGGTCAACCATAGCTTGCTGCTGTGACACCGCCCATCCACCGACCGCTAAGCTGGCAGCAAACCCGGCTACCATCCACAACCAAGCGCGGCTGCGTTTTACTTTCGCAACTTGCGCTGGTTGCAAGTTCACCACCGATTGGCGTTGCGCTTGTGCCAGTTTTGATAGTGCATCGTTCATTGCACTCATGATTGACTCCATCCCCACATAAAAGGGCGTTTAAACTTAGGCTTACAGGTATCAAACGTATCGTGAATCGCTGTAAATAGGTGCTGATTGCGAATCGTGCTGTCGTTTTGCGTAAAAGCCAGCAACAGAGCTTTGTGACACACTTGGTTAATCAAACGAGGGGTACCATAACTGGCTCGCCACAACGCTTTTTTCTGTTCAAGATTAAACAGTTGCGCATCACCTCCGGCTTTGCTCAAGCGGCTCTCGATATAAGCGACTGTTTCATCTAAAGAGAGCGGCCGCAGATAAGCGCTAAAAGTAATTCGTTGACGAAATTGGCGCAGATGGTGCTGCGCTAAACGCTCATCGAGCTCTGGTTGGCCGATCAACACCAGTTGCAACAACTTTGTGTATTCTGTTTCTAAATTGCCGAATAAACGCAGCACTTCTAATGCATCGTCTGGTAACGCTTGTGCTTCATCAACAATCGCGACTACTCGTTTCCCCTGCTGCTTTAGCACAATCAATTGTTGCTGAATACGATCAACAATATCCGCATCATCTTGCTTACTAAGGCCTAGTTCGCTGGCGACAGCTTGGCGAAGTTCTCGACCATTAAGCGCTGGGTTGGGTAAATAAATCAGTGCAATATGATCATGTAAATGATTGATCAACATACGACACACCATGGTTTTTCCGGTTCCGACTTCTCCGGTTATCTTGATCACCCCTTCGCCTAAATCAATGGCAGCACTCACTGTCTGAATCGCCTCGTAATGTGGCGCTAAGCCTAAAAACAGTGATGTGTTAGGCGTGAGATGAAAAGGCAGTTGCTCAAAACCAAAGTGCTCAAGATACATGATGTTTATTCTTCGTCTGGGAACCACTCCTGTAGTAGTTCACGCGAGCGTTCGAGCTCTTTTTGCCACGTATTAACACCCACAACCGTTGGTTTCAGCAAAATCACCAATTCGGTTTTCTCAGTCAGCTCAGAGGTGTTACGAAACAGATATCCTAAACCGGGTAAATCCCCCAAAAAAGGGACTTTAGATACTTGATTGGAGGTGTTGGATTTCATTAATCCACCAATCACCACCACGTCACCATCTTGTGCGCGGATTACCGAGTCTGATTCGCGGATCGTACTGCGCGCTAATGGCAACACAATTTGGTTGCCTGCATATTCAATTTGTTTCGTCTGCTCGTCGACTTCAATCACAGCGGGGTGCACGTGCAATAGCACATTGCCTTGGTCATCAATTTGTGGCGTCACGTCAAGCGAGATACCCGAGAAAAATGGCGTTAGTTGGATATCTGGTGCAACATTAGAGTTATCGCCATTACCAACCACACCCGTCACGTCAGTGACATAGTATTCATCAGTGCCGACTTTGATCACCGCTTTTTGGTTGTTAGCAGCGGTAACTCTTGGGCTGGATAGGACATTCAAATCACCCTGAGTTCCCATAAAATTAAGCACCGCTTCAAAACTACCATCTGAAATGGTGACATTGGTTTGGCCTTGCAGCAGAGTGCCTATCGCATCCATCCCCGGCAGTAACGAAGCCGCACTACCGACCTTATTAATCACAACATCACCATTGCCAAAGGACATATTTGACCAATTGATCCCTTGCTGGTAACCATCGCTCAAGGTGACTTCTAAAATTTTTGCTTCAAGGATCACTTGTCGCTGCAGACGTTGCTGAGAAATGCCTAGAAACTCTCGCACTTCACGTATTTCATCTGGGTAGGCTCGAACAGTGATTACGCTCGCTTGTGGCGTGACAACAACGCCTTGACCTTTGCCCGAGCCAATCAGCTGTGCAACGGCTTTTTCAAGCTGCGGCCAGAAATCGCTTTCACTGGTGGTTTCAATTTCCGTTCCACCTTTCGAATTACTAGATGAGTTACTCGAATTGGAATTAGAACTGGAATTTGAGCTAGAACTACTCGAGGAACTAGAACCGGTATCCGTATTAGTGATCGTACCGGTGGTGATGGAAGTTAAAGAACGGCCCGTACGTTTAAGTTGTAAATAATCGACCGGGATAGTCACAGTACGAAGGCCTGACGGGTAAACCTGAATCACTTTACCCTTTTTGATAATTTCATAGCCATACATGTCACGAACGACGGCCAATACATCATCCAAAGTCACGTCGGTTAGATTTACCGTTACACTTCCAGTAACTTCAGGGTGGATGGCGGCACTAAACTCAGTTCCTTTCACTAAACTGGCAAAAAATACCCTTGCATCCACATTATCAGCTTGGATACGAAAGCGTTTAACCGTTTCTTGACTGCGCGCTGTGATTCCCTCAATGTCAGGCATCAAGTCAGCTTCTACGGAGGCCGGTAGAACGGCTAGATTTCGGCTGTTGGCTTCATTAATCGCCTGATTCAAAGACTGTTTCATCTCAACTGGATCGCGATGTCCCATAGAACAGCCCATTAAGGATACGATGACTACGCCTAATACGATTTTACGCATACGATTTCTATACCTTACTGCTTGATGTCCAGAGAAAAGAGGCCTAAATCCCACGTCTTTCCTCTGCGAGAAAGGGTCACTTGCTGTGGTTCAATGGCTTCTACTGTGTAGCCAAATAGCGACTCTCCGATGCCAACCACTTGATCGTTAAGCACTGCCACACAAGGTATGGTTTGTTGGCATACAATACTTTGCAACCTAGGTAGCGGGTAACTCTCTATCTTATTGACAGGTGATGCGCTCTCCCTCGCCCAACCTAATGGCGCGGTAGGATCTTGCGCTGCCCAACTACTGCATACAACACACATCAACAGCAGTGAAAAAACGGATCTAACCACCAATAAACTCCTGTCTAATGCCTAATGTATACACTTCCATAATGACTCTGGCTTGGGGGTAATTTTCTACCTTGTATTGGAAATAACGCCAATAATACTTCATCGGTAAACTTTCTAAATTGGTCAAATAATTCAATATCGCGAAGTAATTACCGGTGAACTCCAATCTCACAGGATGAACATAATAGCCTGAATATTCAGATGATTGGTTGTTATTTGCAATCGGCTCTGCTGCTAATGACTCCATGGAGACCAACGTCAACTCTGGGCTGGTTGCCAAAACACTTTCAAGCAATTGCGCCATCTTCGCGGGTGTAATCAGTGAATCAACCAATGCTGCCAGCTCAAGCGAGAGAGTTTGGCTCTGCGCCATTAACTGTTTGAATTCTAGATTGATCTCTTGATTCGGATCTTTATTAAGCTTAGCAGTCAATAACAGAATTTCACCTTGCATTCGCTGGTTTATCTGCTCAACAGACTGAAGCTGCAACCGATTAGCCGCCACAGATTTCATCGCAGGTTCGAGTAACAAGCTAAACAAGAGCAGTGTAATCACCACTAAGCCACACAGGGCGATCAACATTTTTTCACGCGAACTGATGGCTAAGAATTTGTTGCTGATGCTCTGCCAATTCATTGGCTATCCTCCGCTTTAGTTTTAAGCTCAAAGATGAGAATGCCTTGCTCATTGCGCGCTATTTTTAACTTTTCAAAACTACGTCCCACTAGGTTCAGTTCGCTTTTAAACTGACTTAACCAGTTTGGAATATCTTTCGCCTCTCTGGCTAAGCCTTGCAAATCGAGCTGCTCATGTTGAATGGTAATGGTCGTTAATGAAATATCATCACGGCTGAGTGTGGCGAGCGAACGCATGACTCCTGAGTAACCGACCTGTTGTGATTGATCAAACTCATTAATCGAATCCAATGTGGCTTGTTTGCCCTTAATTTGCTGCTTCAAACGCTCAATCGCCGCCATTTTTTCAACCGATGGCTTATGCTTATCAACTTTCTGTTTGGTCGTTTCTAATTCAGCAGCAAGGACTTTATTTTGCGCTTGTTTAGCTTGTAGCTGCTGTTTCAATTGACTATTTTGCCATTGATAACTGGCATAGGCCAATAGCATCACTAAAGCGACAATGCCCCAAATCGCGCAGACCATGGAGAGTGAAAAATACTCTTTCTTCGGCTTAAGATGCGCCGGGTATAAGTTGAGCATTGAATCGTCAATGCGAGTCACTTGCTCCACCAGCAGATGAGCCGAACTCGGTAACCGCTCATCAAGCAGGGAAACTTTGACATTTAGGCGTTCATTTAATGCATCGACCAACTCTTGCTGCGCTTCTTCATCACACAGCACTTTTAGCTGATGTAATGAGGCCCCTTTAAGCTGCGAGGAAAGGTAATCGATCGAACGTTGCAGTTCTAACGCTAAGCCATCGAGCTGTAAAACCGAGCTGGCGACACCAGTAATGGGAGAGACAACACCTCTCATTGTGCGTTGAAAACAGCATTTTTGGTCCACAAATGCGTCAAACTTAAAACTACTGTTTTTACTGCGCTGTAGCAGCAAAAAATGCTCAAGATCACCGGCACTTCTCGCCCACACTTCATCTTCGGGAATGACTTTGCCTAACTCTAAACCCATCGCACTCAGTTGCGACGCCACTTCCAATACCGTGCGTTTTGAGACCACGTAGGCTTGAATTTTATTATCTGCGGGTAACGGAAAAGCATCAGCGATGATGTCAGTGACTTTCTCTGTCACCAGATCTTTCAATAAAAATGGCAGGGCGACTGACCACTCTTCTTTGGGTAACTGCGGTTTTTCTATTTGATAAGTTTGATAAAAATGAGCATGGAGGACAAGGTGAATTACCGTGCCCTTGATGTTGAGCGGTTTGAGTGCGTGAAAGAGTACCTGTTGCCACGTTGCACCATCAAGCGGGATCTCTGTCGGCAAAGTCGCATCATCCAAAGCCGAGAAATAGAGAGCATCAGGTCTTACGACAACGAACAATTGCCGCAACGTCGCTTTAGATGGTTTTAATTTATCAATCAGTGACTGAAGATTCATATAGGTTCGCTTTTATTTTTTACGCCAACGATTTCTTCGCCCTAAGGTCACGCTAGGGCTAATTATTTTCTCAGGTAACAAAGGCTGTTCTTCTTCAAACAGTCGGCCTTGCCCACCATGAATGCCTAGGTTTTTTAGCGTTTGCCACTCTTGCTCTGTTTCGACACCGACCGCAATAACTTGAGTCTGAGTACCGCCACAAGCACCGATCATGCTACGAACAAACAGCTGATTTTCATGCCGTTGGTCTATTTTCTTCATCAAACTGCGGTGTAACTTAAGGAAATCAATCTTAAGATCTTTTATGTAGTGAGTGCTGACAATGGTTCTGCCCGCCTGCCCTACGATTACCTTAGCACCGAGGCCGGAGATCATCTTAATAACGGGGCGCATATAATCGAGATGTTGCACTAATCGGCCTTCAGGAAACTCAAAGGAGAGCTGCGATCGGCTACTCGAGGTAAGTTGCAACAATTCATGCCGGAACCACTTAAAATACTGCTTATCGGCGAATGGAATCACATGCAAGTTCACTGACACATTGACCTTAACTTCAGAGCGTTTGAGCAAACGAACCACCTGCAGTAACACGGCTCGATCCATCACCATTTCATAACCTACAGTTTCTAAAGCAGAATGAAAGCGAGAGGCTTTTATAACACCTTGTTCTGGATCATCAATACGCGCAAACAACTCATCGTGCAGCCATACTAAATCATTCGTCTTTTCAAGCAAATAGCAAGGTTGACGGAATAAAATTATTTTCTCAGGCGTCAGCACCTGATCAAACAAAGTTCGCCAACGCACACTGCCGCGTTCCTCTTGGAAAAAAGTACTCTTTTTAAAGCGGCTCCACGTATTCACTCGCTGTAACTGAGCACTTTTTAAGGCCGTTTCTGCCTCATCCAACACTCGACCACGCCGCTCGCCTTCGCTGTACATACTGATACCTATATGGCACCAGTTTTCTTTATCGAGCGGCTCAGGAGGCGATATGCGCGCTAAAAGCTTCAAACATTGTGTAGCAATAGATGCGACCTCTTTTACCCCTTGGTGCGGCACAAAAATGGCAAAATCGGTATCGTAATAGCGAGATAAAATCACATCTGGGTAACGCTGTATGACGTTGGAGATGTTCTCCCCGATTTCCACAACGAGATCATCCGCTGCTTTTTTATCATTTTCTTCGCACAGAGAATCCCAATCATCGATACGCACTAACAAAACGCCACCACGCGCGCCATTCTCTAACAAGGCTGATTCCAATTTGCTATCAAAAAGGACACGGTTGGCCGTACCCGTCAACTTGTCTAAGAAGGTTTGGGTCCGGATAAAAGTATCAAAGCGGCTACGCTCTTGACGAGCATCTTGCAGCTCATCAATCAGGACATCAAGCGCCTCACTCGCCGTATAAGGCCACTCGCGGTGATCACCTTTGGCGTACTGCTCCACTCGACCGGCGAGAATCATTCGCCCTCGCTCCTCCAACAATTCAGATCCAAGCAATTGCTCTTTAAGCCACTTTACCCCACGAATCAAACAAAACACGATGAGACCAACTGCCAACGTAATAGACCACATGGCACCCAATGAGTAGCTATAACTGAGATAGGGCGGAACTGCTTTAAAGCTGATGCTGTAGCCTGGATTACGTTCAAGGATAATATCAATATGGTACAAACGGGCAGGGTCGACTTTGGACGAGGTATCTTTAAAACGGTAAATAACGCCAGCTGGTGAAGAGAGCTGCATTTCAACAATGCTACTAGCTTGCAACATTTTGGGCATCCAACGTTGCAATGAATAAGCGGCATCAGGATCTTCTATTTCTTTATCGACTACCTCCACAATTCCTGCTAGGTAGTGATTGAGATATTCTTGTCCAAGCCGTTGAAAAGACAAAGTTCCACCAATAAACAAAATGAACATTGCACTGGTTACGATGAGCGTAACAAAAGCTACTAACCGAGTACTCAGTTTCAGTGTTGGTGTATACCGCATGAATGCTGAATTCCTTTTCAACGTAAACTTTGTCGATCACTAAGCTGTGCTGACAAATAAGAAAATGCTAATAGTGATAACTATATAAAAAAGCCGCGGTTTTCGCGGCTTTTTTCGACATTCGAACGTTTAGAATGGGATGTCGTCATCAAAATCCATTGGTGGTTCATTATACTGAGGTTGAGCCTGTTGAGGAGCTGACTGCTGTTGCTGTGGTTGCTTTTGCATCGCAGGCTGCTGAGGTTGCCCCCATCCGCCACCTTGTTGCTGTTGTTGTGGCATTCCACCTTGCGCTGGAGCACCACCTTGAGCACGGCCACCCAACATTTGCATCACACCATTAAAACCTTGTACGACAACTTCGGTGGTATAACGATCTTGTCCACTTTGATCTTGCCACTTACGAGTTTGTAGCTGACCTTCAATGTACACTTGTGAACCTTTACGTAAGTATTCACCAGCAACTTCAGCTAATTTGCCAAACAGCGCAACACGGTGCCATTCGGTTTTTTCGCGTTGCTCGCCAGTTGCTTTATCACGCCATGAATCTGACGTTGCAATGGTGATATTTGCCACAGCAGCGCCACCAGGCATATAACGAATTTCTGGGTCGTTACCTAGGTTACCCACTAAAATAACTTTATTTACTCCACGGCTTGCCATGTTTTGCTCCGTCTTCCATCATGAGTGTTCTTTAAATAGCTGACTAGGATACCACGCTTTATGCGAGGCACAAATCTTCACAGAAATAGTTGTCAAAATTCATCTCACAATCTTGCTCAATTTCCTATTTTTTAGAACCGCCACCTCTAATTTAAGGATGACAAAACACTCAGTTACCTTACTATATGAAACTAAGCGCAATTTTATTTATCTCGTTGGCTTTATAACCTAATTTCCGTCATTTTCTAGACAGTTGTCTAACATTCTCGTCAACAGGAAGTGACCATGAGAAAAGCAAACTATACCCGCACCATTTACTTTCTTTGCTTAGATAAAGAGCAAGAGCACCCTTATATTGACCATTTAACCGATCGGCTTGGACTGCCCATTCCGAAAATTGAGCCTGAAATCCTGCGCCAAACGTATTGTCCAGATAAACACAAAATATTGATGATTGACCATGCCGATTATGCGCTACTGCAGCAACGCTTGGGAAACTGCCCATTAAGCAGTCAGCATCATGAAACGATCCTTATCAATGTGCTGCAAAGATTAACCACGAATGACTTATTAACCTTTGGCCATTTAAAGGGGCTATTTTATAAAAATGACACCCTAGATAAAATTGCATTTGGGCTTGGTGAAATCATTAACGGACAAAATTGGCTACCCAGACACGCTGTAAGCCAGCTACTGCACTACTATCGCTACGCGTTTGAATCCCATACTGCTCAAGTGATTACAGACTTAACCGCCCGCGAAATACAGATCCTCCGCTGCTTACAAACTGGCGCATCGAATAACCAAATGTCGGAAGATTTATTCATCAGTGAATTCACGGTCAAATCACATCTCTACCAAATATTCAAAAAGCTATCGGTCAAAAATAGGGTCCAAGCGATTGCGTGGGCCAATCAAAATATTCTGTCTTAATTATGTGCTTTCACGCAGAATTTAACTGAGTTCACCGCTTTAGTGGTGATAGCGTTTCATAAAGCATGATAAGGTTGCGCCATCAATTAACAATTCAAATAAAAATAAGGTTATAGCATGATCAAAAAATGCCTATTCCCAGCCGCTGGCTACGGTACACGTTTTCTTCCAGCGACCAAATCAATGCCTAAAGAGATGATGCCAGTCGTCAATAAACCCTTGATCGAATATGGTGTTGAAGAGGCGATTCAAGCTGGAATGACCGGGATGTGTATTGTGACTGGGCGTGGAAAACACTCGATCATGGATCACTTCGATAAAAACTATGAGCTAGAGCATCAAATTAGTGGCACCAACAAAGAAGAGCTACTGGTTGATATTCGTGAAATCATTGATACCGCCAACTTCACCTACATTCGTCAACGTGAAATGAAAGGTTTAGGCCATGCTATTTTAACGGGTCGAGAGTTAGTCGGCGATGAACCTTTTGCGGTGGTGCTGGCCGATGACTTATGTGTCAATCAAGAAAAAGGGGTTTTGGCACAAATGGTCGCTCTGTATAAACAGTTCCGCTGCTCAATTGTTGCCGTTCAAGAAGTGCCTGAAAATGAAACACATAAATACGGTGTTATTTCCGGTGAAATGATCAAAGACGATCTGTTCCGAGTGGATGACATGGTTGAAAAACCAGAACCAGGCACCGCACCAAGCAATTTAGCCATCATTGGCCGCTACATTTTAACCCCAGATATTTTTGATCTGATTGAGCAAACCGAGCCGGGTAAAGGTGGCGAAATTCAAATTACCGACGCGCTACTCAAACAAGCGCAATCAGGCTGTGTATTGGCGTATAAATTCAAAGGCCAACGCTTTGACTGTGGTAGCGTAGAAGGCTATATCGAAGCCACTAACTACTGCTTTGAAAACATGTACAAAAAGAACGAACAAAAAGTCGCGTTGGATAAACATTCGACTCATAAAGCTTAAGTAACCGAATGCGTTAGTCACCTAGCGCCTCCCCAATAAAAACCACGGCAAGTCCCGTGGTTTTTATTTACTGTTTTTTTATCCAGTACCTATTTGCACAAAACTCACACTATGCAATACTTGCTTAACTTGTGTTACATAGAGCCTAGATGATGGACAAAATTGAAGTTAGGGGCGCTCGAACCCACAACCTGAAAAATATCAACCTGACCATTCCACGCGATAAACTAACGGTGATTACAGGGCTATCAGGCTCGGGGAAGTCGTCTCTCGCCTTTGATACACTCTACGCAGAGGGCCAACGCCGCTATGTTGAATCGCTGTCTGCCTATGCACGCCAATTTTTATCTTTGATGGAAAAACCGGATGTTGACCATATTGAAGGTCTTTCACCGGCTATCTCTATTGAACAAAAATCAACCTCGCATAACCCTCGTTCTACGGTTGGCACCATTACCGAAGTTTATGACTACTTGCGTCTGCTTTATGCGCGAGTCGGTGAGCCGCGCTGCCCTGAGCACAAAGTTCCACTTCGCGCTCAAACCATCAGCCAAATGGTTGATAAGGTGCTGGAATTAGCTGAAGGCTCAAAACTGATGCTGCTTGCACCGATTGTGAAAGAGCGCAAAGGTGAACACGTTAAAACACTGGAAAACTTGGCCGCGCAAGGTTTTATCCGTGCCCGAATTGATGGTGAAACGTGCGATCTGACTGATCCACCAACCCTTGAACTGCACAAAAAGCACACCATTGAAGTGGTGGTTGATCGCTTTAAAGTTCGTCCTGACCTACAGCAGCGCCTAGCCGAATCCTTTGAGACAGCGCTCGAGTTGTCAGGCGGTATTGCTGTGGTTACTGACATGGATGGTGAAGGCGAACAAATTGTATTCTCAGCCAATTTTGCTTGTCCACACTGTGGCTACAGTATGCAGGAGTTAGAGCCTCGGCTGTTCTCATTTAATAACCCAGCGGGCGCATGTCACACCTGTGATGGTTTAGGCGTACAACAATATTTTGACCCTGAACGCGTTATCCAAGATAGCCAACTCAGCCTCGCGCAAGGAGCGATTCGTGGCTGGGATCAGAAAAATTACTACTACTTCCAGATGCTCACATCACTCGCTGCGCATTATGATTTTGATTTACATACCCCATTTAACAAACTGCCTAAAAAGGTTCAGGAAATCATCTTGAAAGGCTCGGGGAAAACTGAGATTGAGTTTAACTACATTAATGATCGTGGTGATATTCGGGTTAAACGCCATCCGTTTGAAGGCATTCTCAATACACTTGAACGTCGTTATCGCGATACAGAATCTAACTCTGTCCGTGAAGATTTGGTGAAATACATCTCGACCAAACCTTGTACCAGTTGTAATGGCACCCGTTTACGCATCGAAGCTCGCAACGTATTTATCAATGATACCGCGCTACCGGAAGTGGTGGAACTGAGCATTGCCGATGCCTTGCAATTTTTTCAATCTCTTGATTTAGAAGGCCAACGAGCACAAATTGCTGAAAAAGTAATGAAAGAGATCAATGACCGTTTGCATTTCCTCGTCAACGTGGGTTTGAATTATCTCAACCTTTCTCGGAGTGCTGAAACCCTGTCAGGAGGCGAAGCACAACGGATTCGCTTAGCGAGCCAAATTGGCGCTGGACTCGTTGGGGTAATGTACGTCTTAGATGAGCCATCTATTGGGCTCCACCAGCGTGATAACGAACGGCTATTAAAAACGCTCACGCATTTGCGCGATCTAGGCAACACGGTATTGGTTGTAGAGCATGACGAAGACGCGATTCGTATGGCCGATCATGTAATTGATATTGGCCCCGGCGCTGGTGTGCATGGTGGGCAAGTCGTAGCAGAAGGGAATGTGAATGACATTATTTCCAACCCTAATTCGCTCACAGGACAGTACCTGAGCGGCGCGAAAAAAATTGCGATTCCTACCGTGCGTACCCCGAGAGATCCCAAGAAAACGGTGGAGCTTATCGGCGCGTCGGGTAACAACCTCAAGACGGTTGATTTATCAATTCCTGTTGGCTTATTTAGCTGCGTAACCGGAGTTTCAGGCTCCGGTAAATCAACCTTAATTAATGATACCTTTTTTAAAATTGCTCATACGGCCTTAAATGGAGCCACCACAGCAACGCCTGCTCCATATCAAAAAATCAAAGGGTTAGAGCATTTTGATAAGGTCATCGACATTGACCAAAGCCCGATAGGCCGAACTCCCCGCTCAAACCCGGCCACCTATACGGGCATTTTCACACCGATCCGTGAGCTATTCTCAGGCACTCAAGAGTCTCGCTCTCGAGGCTATAAACCAGGTCGTTTTAGCTTTAACGTACGCGGTGGACGCTGCGAAGCATGCCAAGGTGATGGTGTGATTAAGGTTGAAATGCACTTTTTACCCGATGTTTACGTGCCATGCGATGTGTGTAAGGGCAAACGCTATAATCGTGAAACATTGGAAGTCCGCTACAAAGGCAAAGCGATTGATGAAGTGTTGGAGATGACCGTCGAAGATGCTTACGCTTTTTTTGAGCCCGTACCGATGATCGCTCGCAAACTCAAGACTTTGATTGACGTGGGTTTATCCTACATACGCCTCGGACAAGCGGCGACGACATTGTCAGGGGGCGAAGCTCAACGCGTCAAACTGGCTCGTGAACTATCAAAGCGCGATACAGGAAAAACCTTGTACATTTTGGATGAGCCAACGACTGGCTTACACTTCCATGATATCCAACAGCTCTTGACCGTACTGCATCGCCTACGCGACCACGGCAATACCGTGGTGGTGATTGAACACAACTTAGATGTGATTAAAACCGCAGACTGGGTGATCGACTTAGGGCCAGAAGGTGGACAAGGCGGCGGCGAAATTATTGCTCAAGGAACGCCCGAAGATGTGGCGCAGATCGAAGGTTCACACACAGCACGCTTTCTTAAGCCTATGTTGAAATAGAAAAAAACGGTAAAGTAAAGAAACCAGCAAGTGGTTGCTGGTTTCTTTTAATTGGAACGCGAGACCTATGGCAACATTGCATCTAAGCGGTACACAACTTGAAGCACAAACACCCGCCATCCCCTTAAACAAACCCTTTTTGCTTTCGATTGGCATTCTCTATTTACTGGCAATGCATTTTTTTATGCCCAACCCTGGTGGCTCAGGTCTGGCTTTATCTTTTAATCCAACCACTTGGCTTGCCCTTAGTTTTACGCTCTCATTAGGTCTGTATCAACTCGCATCTAACCGTAGGTTACGCTATTCCAAACTGACCATCGGTCTTTTCATCAGTTGTACCATCATGACGATTCCGCTGCTTTATACGAATGCTCAAATTGAGTCGTCGCTGAGTCGAATGTTAGGACTATGGACTGGGCTGCTTTTTTTTGTATTGCTGCAACAATTTCGTTTTAGTAACAAACATAAGCAGCGATTACTCTGGTTTATCGTACTCGCGGTATTGATTGAAACTCTATTTGGTCTGTACCAATACTTTTTGCTTTCACCCGATAATATTTTTGGCTACAACACCCTCATCAACCGCCCTTACGGCATTTTTCAGCAACCGAATGTGATGGCAAGCTTTCTCGCGACAGGGCTGGTTATGTCCGGCTATTTACTGGCTCGTCAACCGAAAAAGTACAATCAGCATGTTAGCGAAGTGAGCCTACTTTATGTCACTCCACTGCTCACTGCACCGTTGCTGGTGATATTAGCCTCGCGCACTGGCTGGATTGGCGCGGTACTCGGCACGCTTTTTGTTCTGCCTTACCTATTTAAATTTTCGACGCCTAAACGGTTTTGGGGATGGAGCGCTGCAACGCTATTGGGTATTGCTTTAGGGTTTGTCGCTGCCTATTCCCAAGGCACGGGCGATTTTCTAGAGAATAAGGCTGATTTAGAGAGCCCTCGCCGTTATACCTTTCCTCACACCATCGATATGGTCATAGAAAAACCCTTCACAGGTTATGGCTATGGCAAGTTTGAATCTGAATATTTGCTTTATACCGCAAGGCAACACCAATTAAACCCTAGCTACCAACCGGGGTTAGCGTCGATGGATCATCCTCATAATGAATTACTATTCTGGGCGGTGGAAGGCGGTTTGTTACCTGTGCTAGGGATCACACTGGCCATGCTTTTCGTGCTCATGCGGATGTATTCGGCCAAGAAAGGGACTAGGCTTGCGATGTTCGCCCTTTTCATCCCTATCGTGTTGCACAGCCAACTCGAATACCCATTTTACCATTCTGCCATTCATTGGATAACCTTCATTATTCTGCTTTTTTGGGTTGATCAACGCGTGGCTAAATACCGTTCGGCCCCTTTTGGCCTTATCAGTAAATCCCTGTTTCGAGTATTGAGTTTAGTAGTGCCGATTTTGACTGGCTTTTATATGCTCAGCGCACTGCACAGTAATTACGTGCTTACCCAATTTGAGAAATCTCAACCCAAGAACCCGGATATCCTACAAAAGGTGACGAACCCTGTGGTTTGGAAAGACCGTTTTGATTGGGATGTCTACAGCACTTACCTCAACATTGGCCTGTATAATCAAGATCCTAAATTGATTACGCCATACATCGACTGGTCATTGGCCATCATAAAACATAAACCGCGTCCTGCTTTTTACAATAATCTGATCTTGGCTTACCAAGGTATTGGTGACGAAAGCCGCGCCGAGCAAATTCGCTCCGAAGCCGCATTTTTGTTCCCTAATATGGATTTCAGTGAGGTGCAGTATAGCCCACCAACCAATTCGGCTGATCGTTCGTCTGCCAATTAAATCGAGCATATGAGCCTTATTCATAAAAAAAGCTTTCCCAAAAATAGAGAAAGCTTTTAACCGTTGGGCTTATTTCACACTCCAACCCGTAGATCTCACTGCCAGATGAGTGGCTTACGTCACTGGTGGAAAATCCAACACCATGGTAGCAACGCTGAAATAGATGATCACCCCGATAGAATCCGCAATGGTCGTGATCAACGGAGCACTGGCTGACGCAGGATCGAGCTTAAACTTATTCAGAATGAACGGAAGGAGCATTCCAACAATACAGCCAATAATCACCACAATTTGCATCGTTACCGCAACGACAAAAGCGATATCACTGCCGCCTCGCCAAAAACCCAATAAAGAAACAGCAATGGCCATTGTTGCCCCTAATAACGCCGCAATCCCTAACTCTCGCACCAACATGGATAGCCAATCTTTCATCACCACTTCACCAGTGGCTAAGGCTCGAACCATCAACGTTGCTGACTGGGATCCTGCATTACCGCCGCTATCAATCAATAGTGGTAAGAAGAAGACCAAGGCGACATAGGTTTGAATCGTCTCCTCAAAGTACGCAATACCAGCACCAGAAAAAAGATTACCAAAGACTAACAACACCAGCCAAAACACACGTTTCTTGTACATTAGCCATACGCTGGCTTCTTTAAGGTTACCGGTAAAACCAACCGCAGCGACTTTATGAAAATCCATATCCGCTTGCTGCTCGGCCACGTCCATCGCATCGTCATAAGTCACTATACCGACCAAACGAAATTGCTCATCAAAAACAGGCACCGCAAGTAAATCGTATTTACTGATGGCTTGCGCTGCACACTCTTGATCTTCATCGGCTCGCACAAACACTGTCTCTTTGGTCATGATGTCAGAGACAAGCGAGGTTGGTTGTGCCAGCACTAAATCCTTAAGCGAAAGTGTACCAAGTAAGCGATTCTGTTTATCAATCACATACGCTTGATAGATGGTTTCCCTCTCGTTGGCCATTTCACGTAAACGCGCAATCGCCTGCTGCACATCATCATCGGCGTTTAACGTCGCATAATCTGTCGTCATGATAGAGCCGACCGAGCCTTGAGGGTAGGCTGCAAGTTGTTGTACATCTTGCCGCTCTTGTTGATCCAGTAGAGCAAGTAGCGGCGGTTGGCGCGTCTCATCCAAGTGAGCATATAAGTCAGCCCTTTCATCATGGGGCATAACTTGAAGCACTTTCGCAAGCGCTTCGAGCGGCATTCTCTCCACCACTTTTTCTCTGATAGGCTCAGAAAAATACCCCAATAGCGCCGCTTGACGAGCGATTGGCATCAATTGCACCAGCTCAAAGACATCCTCTTCGCTCAAGGTCTGATTAGCCAACTGCTCAGCGAAGACTTGAGCAATATCAGCGATGGGATACTGTTCCATTAATTGATTTAAGTTTAATGGGTCACGATTAAAATTAATCGCAGCGAGTTCTAACGCTATTTTTTGTAATTTCATTATCATATCTCAGCCGATATTTAACTTTAAAAATAAACATAATAATTTTAAAGCTTATTTTTAGAATCAATGTATTCAATGAATAACTTAAATTTTAAGCACACTGTTCCAATCTCACTAAAATTTCATTTAGTGAAGTTGAGCGACTTATTTTAAAGTTTGTTAATATTTATTATATAGAATAGGCGCCAATCACTCGATTCCGACTATCGATGATAGGAATCATAGGCAAATGACTGTCTAATAATAACTTTCTAGCTTGAACCTTATCCATTAAGGCCGATACGGCAATATCGCTTTTGTGCATAATATCTTTCATGATGATATTCATCTGTGATACCACCACCTTGCTTAAATAAACAAACCCTAAGTATTCACCTGCATCACCAGAGATAAAGATAAGGTTTAAGCGCTTATCGGTTAAGGACGATGAGCGTAGAATAGCAATCACCGCTTCTACAGATAGCGATGCGCCTACACAAATAAAGTTGTTATCCATTTCGGTTTGAATAGAGTGAGCAGCAGGTAGCCGGTTGCCCATAGCTAATGATGTATTGTACATAACCATCTTTGTATCTCCTTGAAACTATCAAGGCAAAGAAACCAAATTATGCAGAAAATCCACGTAACTGAACTGCAATAAGCTTATACCATCAAGCTCAAGCATTCCCCGCTTTGAACAAGCAAGTTAGGAGAAGATAAAGTCAGTCAAATAGAGAAGCCGTGTACTTGCGAAAGTTCTAGCGGTGTACAGATGACACGCAAGAAATTCAAAAGCATTCACGCTCTAGCCAGTAGAAACGCTGTATTGAATAAATCATATGATCGACTTAAACAAACACGATACTCTATAAAAAGAGTGTGATATTGACAGGAGAGAACAAGAAAAGGAGCTTCGTTAGTATGAATACCAACTTAGCAAAAGCGAGGCTTTAAATGAAAAGTTGGCAACAAAACGTAGGCTTTTCTACTAACCAGAAAATACCACACTTGGATAATCGACTACTCGACGAGTCCATAGGTTTCTATTGCACCTCTAAAAAGTTAATAATAAGTATGCTTTCTCAGCGCGGTTATCCTAACGCAGATAAAATAATGGTCAACCAAAACAATCGAACAATGTTCATTTTTTACAATACCATGACAATACAAAGTAGTATCCAAACTGGTTCTAATATTTAGGCCACGAACTTTGTCATCGTATATTTATTATAAATACACAAAATGCCACTTATATTCATACGAGTAATTAAACCATTAACGACAAACTTTATCTTAAGATATCAATCACGAGTATTCCACTCAGGCCAGAGAAGAGCTAACAATAAAAATGAATTTTATGATTGATGCTGAGACGAACAACGTTCAGCATCAGCACCACTAAAAAGGAGCAAATGCTCCCTTATGTGTTTTTTTTGCTAATTTGTTAATGACTCTTCTAACGCCCGTAAGCATAAGGCCACGTTTTCACTGCGCGCCCCATACCCCATTAGACCAATACGCCACGCTTTACCCGCTAAAGTGCCAAGGCCTGCGCCGATCTCCAAGTTGTATTGATTGAGCAAATGCGCTCGCACTTTAGCCTCATCAACCCCCTCTGGAATATAGATCGCATTCAATTGCGGTAAACGACAATCTTCAGCAACGACAAATTCAAATCCTAATTTTTCTAGACCCTGCTTTAATTTGTCATGCATCACACGATGACGTGCCCAAGCCTGCTCTAGACCTTCGTTTTTCAACACCAGCAAGGCTTCATGCAATGCGTACAAACTGTTAACTGGCGCAGTGTGGTGATAACTGCGCTTGCCTGCACCGCTCCAATAACCAAGCACTAAGCTTTGATCTAAAAACCAGCTTTGAACGGGGGTTGTGCGAGATTGAATTTTTTCAATCGCTTGCGCTGAAAAAGTCAGTGGCGATAAACCCGGAGGGCACGATAAGCACTTTTGGCTCCCAGAATAGACGGCATCGAGCTGCCATTGATCCACATAAAGTGGCACGCCGCCTAAGGATGTCACTGCATCTACAATACTCAGCATGTTGTTTTGCTTAGCCAGCAAACCTAATGCTTGCGCATCACTCAATGCACCAGTTGACGTTTCTGCATGGACAAACGCGAGAATTTTAGCATCAGGGTTAGCCTGTATGGCTTGCTCGACTTTATCGAGCGAAACGGGGGCTCCCCACTCATCATCCACCAGCACAGCCTCTCCGCCACAGCGCACTACATTCTCGCGCATACGCTCGCCAAAAACGCCATTGCGACACACGATGACCTTATCTCCTGGCTCAATCAGGTTGACAAAGCACGCCTCCATACCAGCGCTGCCCGGCGCGGAAACCGCGATGGTAAACTCATTTTCCGTTTGAAAAGCGTATTTAAGCAGCTGCTTTAGCTCATCCATCATCTGGATAAAAAGCGGATCTAAGTGGCCAACGGTCGGCCTGCTCAGCGCTTGTAATACTTGGGGGTAAATATCTGACGGGCCTGGCCCCATCAAAATTCGCTGGGGTGGGTTAAAACTGGTAATGGACATAGTTGCTCCTTGCTTGCGGCCAAATACGAATACCCAGAGTAAAACAAATCCGCTGATGCAACAATTCGACCGAAGTCTAGAGGTCAAACCAGTGTCACACTCTGGTTAATTTTATTTTACATTTGGACTTAATTAGCGATTGACATTAACAGTTCAAAAACGTTCAATGAATGAGCTATCTAGCAGAAGAGGAGCACTGCCCAGGCAGATGTTTTGTGGAGCCTCAACTCCAATACAAAACATTAATGGGGAGCAGTGCCGAGATAAACCAAGGTTGTGGATTTGGTTTATCGGTTGAATGGGCTGAATCCCTTCAACTGTCATCAGCAACCCTGATGAAGAGCTTCTGAGGTAAACCAATCATAAAAACACCTCTTTATTTGCTCTAGAAAAACTCTCTTCAAACATTGGACGTTGGTACACCAACACTATTTTTATTTCAGGAAGTCGTGGGAGAAATGCCGTGAGCGCATTCAATGTCGCCAAATTTGGCGGAACAAGCGTTGCTAACTTTGAAGCAATGAGCCTTTGTGCCGCTGTGATCGAAAATAATCCAGAGACCAAATTAGTCGTGAGCAGTGCCTGCTCTGGCGTGACGAATTTATTGGTTGAATTAGCCAATGGCGTACAAGATGCTAATCAACGCTTAAGTATTATCAAACAGTTAGCTGATATTCATCATGCGATTATTGATAAACTTGCCGACCCGCTACAAGTTGAAAAAGAGGTACACTCAATTTTAGATATGGTGGCCAGTGTCGCAGAAGCGGCCTCTTTTCAAGCGAGTAAAAAACTGACCGATCACTTAGTGGCTTGTGGCGAGTTAATGTCGACCTTCATTCTGACGCAATTACTGCGTGAACGTGGCATGGATGCGATCCGTTTTGATATTCGAGAAGTGCTGCGTACTGATGATCACTACGGTCGGGCGGAACCGCAATTAGAGCAGATCCAGCAATTAGCCCAAGAGAAGTTAACACCACTTTGTCTGCAACACGTAGTGGTAACTCAAGGTTTCATCGGCGCTGATGAACAAGGGAATACAACCACATTAGGCCGAGGCGGCAGTGATTATTCTGCGGCCTTGATCGCCGAAGCGGTACAAGCTTCTGGCTTAGAAATCTGGACTGATGTGCCGGGGATTTATACAACTGACCCACGCATTGCGCCTAAAGCCGCTCCGATTGCGGAGATAAGCTTTAGCGAAGCATCGGAGATGGCAAACTTTGGCGCTAAAATTTTGCATCCATCGACGTTGCTGCCCGCGCTTCGCCACGATATCCCTGTGTTTGTCGGCTCCTCAAAAGAGCCTGAAAAAGGCGGCACTTGGATCCGTAAACGTGTGGAAAGCTCACCTCTATTTAGAGCCTTAACCCTACGCTGCAATCAAACCATGGTTACACTACGCAGCGCTAGCATGTTTCACGCATACGGCTTTCTTTCGAAGGTGTTTGAAATTTTAGCCAAACACAAAATTTCGGTTGATCTGATCACCACCTCTGAAATCAGCGTCTCATTAACATTAGATAAAACCGATACCTCAGGTGGAGCGCCTGAACTGCCTCAAGCGGTGCGCTTAGAATTAGAAGAGCTGTGTAAAGTTGAAGTCGAACATAATCTATGTTTGGTCGCGCTGATCGGCAATAACATGAGTGAAAGCAAAGGCTATGCAAAACAAGTTTTTAGCACCTTAGAAGATTTCAATTTGCGTATGATTTGCTATGGTGCCAGCCCGCACAACCTCTGCTTTTTATTACACGAGTCGGTTTCTAAAGCGGCAATTCAGAAACTTCATCAAGACTTGTTTGAACGATAAAACCACATTGAGTAGTAACACGCTGAATAAAAAACAGGTTGGCTTAGCCAACCTGTTTTTTATTACTTAATCTAAATTCGGCCCAAGCCATTTTTCCGCTTCTTGCGCATTCCAGCCTTTACGTTGCGCGTAATCTTGCATCTGATCTTGTTGAATTTGTGCAATGGCAAAATAACGAGAGTCAGGATGCGAGAAGTACCAACCTGACACCGAAGCACCCGGCCACATAGCGTAACTGGTGGTTAAAGACATATCGATGGTTTGCTCAACCTGCAACATCTCCCACAAGGTGCCTTTTTCCGTATGCTCAGGACACGCTGGATAGCCCGGCGCTGGGCGTATACCTTGGTATTTCTCACGGATCAAATCATCGTTCGACAACTCTTCGTCAGCAACATAGCCCCAAATTTCTTTACGAACTTGCTGATGCAAATATTCCGCAAAAGCCTCAGCAAGACGATCAGCTACCGCTTGGATCATGATGGCGTTGTAGTCATCGCCTTGCGCTTTATATTGGTCTGCTAATTCTCGCTCACCAATTCCGCCTGTCACGGCAAATGCGCCGATCCAATCTCGTTTACCACTCTCTTTTGGTGCAATGTAATCGGACAAGCAGTAGTTATAACCTTTGGGCTTTTCGGTTTGTTGGCGTAAGTGATGCAGAACATGAGCAACCTCGGTGCGCGATTCATCGCGATACACTTCGATATCATCTCCCACACTCGCGGCCGGGAATAAAGCGCAAATACCGCGAGCCTTGAGTAGCCCTTCTCGCTCAACTCTATCAAGCAATGCATTAGCATCATGGAATAAACTTTGCGCTTCCTCTCCCACCTCTTCGTGTTCAAAAATCGTTGGATATTTACCCATCAATGACCATGTCATGAAAAATGGTGTCCAGTCGATGTAACGACGAAGGGTAGCCACATCAAAATCATCAAACACATGTACGCCCAATTTAGCCGGAACTGGCGGCGTATAGTTATCCCAATCGATAACCGCTTTATTTGCCCTTGCCACTTCTAATGAGACAGGCTTAGTTCGGGGGGTTTTACGGTGATGTTGATCACGCGTGCGTTCATAGTCGATGTTTAATTTTTCCACAAAAGCAGGACGTAACTCATCAGAAAGAAGCGAAGAACAAACGCCTACTGCGCGCGAAGCATTGTTCACGTACACAACTGGCTGGTGATAATTTTGCTCAATTTTAACTGCGGTATGTGCTTTAGAGGTGGTTGCTCCGCCAATCAAAAGCGGTAATTTAAACCCTTGTCGCTCCATTTCTTTAGCGACGTGCACCATTTCATCTAAAGAGGGAGTGATGAGGCCGGATAACCCAATGATGTCGACATTCTGTTCTTTCGCGACTTTGAGGATCTGCTCGCATGGCACCATAACGCCGAGGTCAATGATTTCGTAGTTATTACACTGCAAAACGACGCCAACGATATTTTTGCCGATGTCGTGTACATCCCCTTTAACTGTGGCAAGAAGGATTTTGCCATTATTGGAACCCGCTTGCTTAAGCGCGTTGATGTAGGGCTCTAAATGCGCAACGGCTTGCTTCATAACGCGCGCCGATTTCACTACTTGCGGCAGGAACATTTTCCCTTCGCCAAAGAGGTCGCCGACCACGTTCATTCCATCCATGAGAGGCCCTTCGATCACATCCAATGGGCGAGTGGCATTTTGACGAGCTTCTTCCGTATCTTCAACAATATACTCGGTGATACCTTTGACCAACGCATGCTCTAAACGTTTTGCGACTGGCCATGAACGCCATTCAAGCGCACTGGCATCCTCTTCCTTACCGACACCTTTGTTCGCATATTCAGCCGCAATATCCAGTAAGCGTTCAGTGCCATCGCTGCGGCGATTGAGAATGATATCTTCGACTGCTTCACGCAGTTTCTCAGGCACGTTATCGTAAATCTCAAGCTGACCGGCATTGACGATACCCATGTCCATGCCGTTTTTAAAACAGTGATAAAGGAATACAGCATGGATCGCTTCACGCACATAGTTGTTACCGCGAAAAGAGAAAGAGACGTTGGAAACCCCGCCGGAAATCATCGCATGGGGTAAATTACGTTTGATATCAGCCACGGCTTCGATAAAGTCCACAGCATAATTATTATGCTCATCAATACCGGTCGCAACCGCGAAAATATTCGGGTCAAAAATGATATCTTCAGCAGGGAAACCAACCTCATCAACCAAAATTCGATAAGCTTTGGTACAAATTTCAAGTTTTCGCTCACGGGTATCCGCTTGGCCTACTTCATCAAACGCCATCACGATCACAGCAGCACCATAGCGGCGAATGAGTTTAGCTTGTTCAACAAACTTCTCTTTTCCCTCCTTGAGGGAAATCGAGTTCACAATCCCTTTGCCTTGAATGCATTTGAGACCTGCTTCAATCACCTCCCACTTAGAAGAATCAACCATGATTGGTACTTTGGAAATATCCGGCTCAGAAGCGCATAAATTGAGAAAGCGGACCATGCAAGCTTGCGCATCCAACATCCCTTCATCCATATTGATATCGATGATTTGTGCACCGTTTTCGACCTGCTCTCGAGCAACATGTAGTGCCTCATCATACTGCTCATCTTTGATTAAACGCTTAAAACGCGCAGAACCAGTGACGTTAGTTCGCTCACCTACGTTGATGAATAAGCTCTCTTTGGTAATCGTCAGCGGCTCTAGACCGGATAGACGACAAGCCACTGGAATATCGGGTAACGCTCTTGGTTTCACACCTTCGACCACTTTTGCCATTTGTCTAATGTGCTCAGGAGTGGTTCCACAACAGCCACCAACAAGGTTCAAGAATCCTGCTCGCGCCCATTCCCCGATGTGCTGCGCCATCTCATCGGCTTCAAGATCATACTCACCGAATGCGTTAGGCAACCCCGCATTGGGATGAGCCGAGACATAACATTCAGAAATACGTGATAGCTCTTCAACGTATTGGCGCAATTCATCCGGACCGAGTGCACAGTTCAAACCAAATGAGATAGGCTCAACGTGTCGCAGTGCATTATAAAAGGCTTCGGTTGTTTGCCCAGAAAGCGTTCGACCAGAGGCATCGGTTATTGTCCCTGAGATCATCACGGGCAGTTTGTAACCCAACTCTTCAAACACACAATCCACCGCAAAGGCACAGGCTTTAGCATTTAAAGTATCGAAAATAGTTTCAATCAAAATTAAGTCGCTGCCGCCACGAATTAAAGCACGTGTTGATTCTGAGTAAGCTTCAACTAATTGCTCAAAGCTGATATTTCGAAAACCAGGATCATTCACGTCAGGGGAGAGCGAGCAAGTGCGGTTTGTTGGCCCTAGCACTCCCGCCACGTAACGAGGTTTATCAGGCGTTTTCGCCGTCCATTCGTCAGCAGCTTGGCGTGCAAGTTTTGCAGCAGCGAAATTGATCTCATCGCTAATGGCTTGCATATCGTAGTCGGCCATTGCGATGCTCGTCGCGTTGAAGGTATTCGTCTCGAGAATATCAGCACCTGCTTCCAAGTAAGCACTATGAATTTCTTTGATTAACTGAGGCTGCGTCAAGACGAGAAGGTCATTATTTCCTTTCAGATCGCTTGGCCAATGGGCAAAGCGATCTCCGCGATAATCTTGCTCTTCCAATTTATAGCTCTGAATCATGGTGCCCATGCCACCATCAATCAATAATATTCTCTGTTGCAATTGAGCTTCAATTTGACTTCTAACTTCTCTTCCCACAGTACAGCCTCATTCCTTTTGGTTATTCGCTCATCCTATCATATAACCATTAGAAATCTAGACGTCTAAACTTCACTTTAATTATCGTTTGATACATCTGCAATCATGGCTAAAAAGTGTTTGCTATTTGTACATCATCCAAGGAGAATTTCATTCATATTTTGTTACACGACGAGAAAACAATGTCTGTCTATTACACTTTATGCTTCCTATCAGGAGCAGCAATGTTGATTGCCTTTCTAAACAGTAAGATAGGCAATATGCAAACCACTATCGCCATTACAGCAGGATCGATGATGTTGTCATTATTGATCTTAGTTGCAGGTCAAAATGATTGGTTTCATCTAACTCAAATAGCGACAGAAACCGTCAACAGTATTAACTTTGAAAATTTTCTGCTCAAAGGAATACTCGGTTTTCTACTTTTCGCTGGCGGCCTAGGCATCAAATTACCCAACCTAAAAGATCAGAAATGGGAAATCGCGGTTCTTGCACTAGGCGCAACGCTATTTTCAACCTTCTTCATCGGTTTTGGGCTATACGCCTTCTGTCAATTTATCGGTATTCACTTCGATCTCGTTTACTGTCTGCTCTTTGGTGCACTCATATCACCAACAGACCCAATAGCCGTATTAGCTATTGTTAAAAAGTTAGATGCACCAAAACGTATTTCAACCCAAATCGAGGGAGAATCGCTCTTTAATGATGGTTTTGGTTTGGTTATCTTTGTCACTATTTTCACTATTGCATTTGGTACAGAAGCACCAACCATAGGTAGTGTAACTATGTTGTTTATTCAAGAGGCAATGGGGGGCATCCTGTATGGCCTAGCTCTTGGGCTATTATTCCACTACCTCATCAGCGCCACCGATGATCACTCAATGGAACTGCTTTTAACCATTGGTATACCGACTGCTGGCTATGTTTTTGCAGATGTTATTCATGTTTCCGGACCTTTAGCTATGGTTGTATCAGGGATAATGATCGGCAACTGGACACGCTTCATTGGCTTTTCAAAAGAAAGTGAAGAACACCTTGACCACTTTTGGGAATTGGTTGACGAATTTTTGAATGGTGTGCTCTTCCTACTTATCGGTATGTCGATGCTACTCTTCAAATTCCATGAAGAGGACTGGATATTGATGGCTTTCGCCATTCCTCTTGTCTTATCTGCTCGCTATCTAAGCGTTTTTTTCTCTTACATCGGCTTCAAGCGTTACCGCTCCTACAACCCATGGTCAATAAAGATACTAACTTGGGGAGGGCTACGAGGTGGGCTAGCACTAGCAATGGCACTTTCTATCCCATCTGGCATATTAGTTATCCCAGACAAGCTTATTGATGTAAAAGAGATAATCCTTGTTATGACATACGCTGTCGTGGTGTTCTCAATACTTATTCAAGGTTCAACAATTACCCCATTGATAGATAAAGCAAAACAAGCTGAAAAATCGTCAATGTAGATAGAAAAACTGTCAGTGATGACTGATCAAACCATTTTTATCTCTAGCCGATGTTCTAGAACATCGGTTTTTGCTACCTTTACTTTGTTACTCCTCTCTCTATATCTACTGTAATACCAATTTAAAAAATATGATCTAATTAAGGCTGTTGAACTATGGTGAAATATCACTATGGATAGCTTTAGTAACACCTATTTAAAAAGCTGGCGAACCCTATTCAAATGAAGGTGTGATGATGGCTCTCGCACACCCCAAAGAAAGTCATTCACATACACAAATAATCACACAATAGCTTAAAGTCAGCCGAACAAGTTTGAACAAACAGGTTCAATGATTATTGAAGAAGGGCGCCAAGTAAAATTACGGACCGGTAAGCGAGCCCTAGCTAATCAGAGTGTTACGGATTACAAGGAGTGAATATGTAAGTATGCGTGGAATTGATTTTTAGAAGACGGCAGTGAGAGTGATAAAAAATAAAATGCTATTTTGCTAAAACGAAAAAAGCCCTGCTATTACTAGCAGGGCTTCTTAATAAGTGGCGGAGCGGACGGGACTCGAACCCGCGACCCCCGGCGTGACAGGCCGGTATTCTAACCAACTGAACTACCGCTCCGCAGCGTGTCTGGTT
>Ga0075011_10000147_pt1 | contig 35658 bp, 37 predicted proteins | sample TARM_MetaG_T_14_FD_72354 | JGI IMG/M metagenome (GOLD analysis project Ga0075011, IMG submission 72354) | Freshwater microbial communities from Pennsylvania, USA, analyzing microbe dynamics in response to fracking - TARM_MetaG_T_14 | ecosystem: Environmental > Aquatic > Freshwater > River...
GATATCGAAAGTTTACTGCCTTGGAATTATCAAGCATAAAAACAAAATCAACCAAACTCTGATTTCAATATCAGGGTTTTTCTTTTGTCAAGGTACTTACCGTTTGACGCTTACCTTGAAACCATAGTATTAATAATTTATCGAGAAGGATATCGAAAAAGACTAAAAATTACTATTTTTAATGCAAATGGTGGGTCTTATTTTGATTAGAATTGTTGTTAATAAAGGAAAAACACCATTACTTAAGACATTTGAATATATGCAATTACTTTTTGAACCCTTTATAAGGGGCGGTCTTGTCACAGCAATCAGTGTTCCGCTTCTTTATAATTTTTGACCATGGGCATTACTCTTTATTGTCTTATTTTTCTCGGGAAGTTTTATGATATTAGGTCTATTTTATTTTAAGAAATTGACACCTAGCATCAAGACAAATTATCAGATGATGCATAAAAAAAGATAACACACTGTGTTATCTTAATCAGTATAGCGCTCATGAAATTGAATTTTCTCATTAAGAAAGGCCTCTATCTCAAATAGCATTTGATAAAGGGTCGATCGTGTTTCAAATTCAACTCGTGTTTTAGGGAGTGGTTTTTCTTTGTAAAGAAGTATGAGTGTTTTAAGTTTATCAAGTTGTGTCTTCGCTTTATTCGAAAGACCAATATCTATACTTAAGCTGCGCATATAATCACTTAAAACTAAAGCATGGAGATGTTGACCGGTTAATCCTTGTCTTAAATCAAATAAACGCGATAGTCTAAGCATTTGAGCATGTCGCATAAAAATGTATGACATAGGCATATGATCCTTAGCAAATAATATATCTTTATCAACTAATTTTGCCTTTTCTAATATATTTTCAATTGTTTGTTGGTGTGAAAGATGCATCCTGTGATAAGTGTCGTTTGCAATAGCATCACTTAAATAATCCGCAAGAAGCGTGATTTCTTTTTTTATAAGGTTATCAATAGAATCGATGTAATGTTGCATCGATTTTTTAATATTCAAAGGATAAACAAGGTTGAGGATAAGGGTTACCGCAATGGCGATACCAATAAGTAAGAGCCCGTTTATAACCAGTGAAAAGTTAAAACTACCATAAAGCAATAAATGACTAGCTAACACTAAACTTGGAACAATACCTATTTGAATATTTAATGTAAAACTAAGGGCAATAAATATAATAGTGAATAAGGTAAAACTGTATACATTATACCCCAACAAAACAAATAGCAAACTGGAAAGGATAAGGGCTAAAATCGCATCAGTAAATCTTTTAAATGCCACCACAGTAGAATCTTTTCTAGTGAGTTGAACACTGAGAACAGCTAAAATCCCTGCGGTTATTGCATATTCTAAATTGAATAACTCAGCGATTAAAATACTAATCAAACTTGCTAGACTCATTTTGATGGTAGTATGGATGTAGCGTTGTAGTGTACCTTGCATGATTAAATCACCCTGTCCTTTTTCTTAGCATTTTGATCAAGGTTAATACCGATGGCCACACCCACAGAAAGTCCTACACCAGTAAATAATGCGAATCCTCCACTCATATTATTGAAAAAAAGTAATCCGAAAATGACACCAAACATCAACCCTAAAGGGAGATAGAGGCTCATATAATAATTCTCTGTAACGAGTTTATGTTCTTTGGTTAAATGATTCACAGCGTTTTGATGCATTTTACGAAACAGTTTAACATCAAGTCTATCTAGTGAATCTTTTTGAGCTAATGCTTTTAAATCGTCATAATAACCCTCTAATAACATTTGACAGCCTTCACATTCCTCACTAAACGCCTCTAAACGATTTAACACTTGTCTGGATGCTTTTAAGTTTAATTGTTTAAGTGTAGTATCATTGTGTGTCTGTTCTAAGGTCTTCATGATTGATTCAGTGTTTTTAATGGTGTTTTGATTTGTTTGCATTTTGTCACCACCTATTTTTTTGTGTACTTATAGTATATAAGGAAATGAGTATGATAAAAAGTCAAATCATTTTTTTTCTTAATAAATGATTAAGAAATCAAACAAGATATTTCTAAATTTCTTTTCAATTATTATCGATATAGAATGAAGTCGTGTATAATAAACTATATACGTCGAGTCAAAGAATTGGGTGAAACGATGCAGTCAATAAGAAAACAGATGATTTTTTATATGCTTATTGCCCTATTGGTCATTTTCTCAGCCTTAGGGATTTTTGTTGTGAGAAGTATTAGCCAAATTCCTGACTCAATTGAATTTTATAATCAAGAAATTTCAAATGCAAGAGCGGCTGAAGTTTCTAAAGAGTTAAAGAATGCAAAAGATACTGTAAACATGTTATCAAAGTCTACGATTGATTTTTTGGATTCTGAAGAAGATTTAAGGGCTTTTTTAATTGACGCTGCTGCAAACCATGAAACATTCAGAAATTTTACTATCTCTGATGCGGAGGGTAATGCATGGACAACGTATGGTGCAAATATTGATATTAGTGAACAAGAACAATTTATAAGTATCATGGAAAACAATGACCCTTATAACATTTCACAACCTTTTATGAGTCCTTTTACTATTGAAGATGTTCCAATTATTACTGTGGCATATCCGATTATTGTGGATGGAGAGAATGTAGGAATATTAAATGGTGTTATCTCATTAAAGTTTTTAGATGATATCATTACAGATATTAACTATCTGAGATCAGGATATGCGTATATTACCCACCAAGATGGGCAGTTTATTGCTCATCCAAAAGATGAAGTGTCGATTGATAATACGATGCGAGAATATGTGACCAATTATCCGTTATTTGAAAATGCTGATGGGTTTTTAGATTATTTTAATGATGAAGCAATAAGAATTTTAGGGTTTTATGCACCAATAGAAGATTCACCAGAGTGGGTTTTCACTTTAGCGGTGCCCTATGATGATGCGATGGCCCCATATTCTAATGTTTTAAATTTTATTATCATGGGTTTTATCTTCACATTGATTGCATTAATCATTTTTGCACTATTTTATTCCAACTCAATTGCTAAACCGATTATTGAACTTGAGAAAACCTTTAAAGCCGCTGAAAATGGCAATTTAGATGCGAAGGCAGATGAACATTATAAAAATGAAATAGGGAAAGCAGCTAAGAGTTTCAACTCAATGCTTACTAAAATTAAAACATTAACATTTATGGATCCTGTTACCAATCTGTATAATTTCACTAATTTTAAATTAATTTTCAAGAGAAAAATTATGCCTAATGAATATTATGCATTGATGAATATTTCAGTGGATGACTTTAGACGAATTAATGCGATTGGTGGGTTTGATTCAGGAAACTCCGCTTTAGAAAAATTAAGTCAACGTTTAAAGTGTTTTAAAACCGAAAATGATTTACTAGCTCGTTATTATGGGGATGAGTTGTTGTTTTTAATCTATGGTAAAGATGAAGAGAGCTTAAAATCGAAAATTCATTCGATTAACCAAATCTTTAATCAATCGTTTAATTTTGAGAATTTTAGATTTGTACTCACTGCGAGTATCGGGGTTACGATTTTTAAAGCGACTAGAAATGAAGAACTCGATCAACGGTTAAAAGAAGCAAATTATGCGAAACATTATGCAAAAAAAGATCAAAAAACATCAATTAAATATTATAATCATATGATGCATGAAGCCTTAGAAGCTGAAAAGGATTTAGAAGATGCTATTTTAAACGGGATTAAAGCAAAAGAATTTGCAATGTACTATCAACCTATCGTTGATACTAACTCGAATAAAATATTAGGGGTTGAATCCTTGCTGAGATGGTTAAATCCAAAATATCAAGATGTTCCAATTTCTGATGTCATTGATATTGCTGAGCGTAAAGGGTATATCTATACACTTGGTGCGTTTGTTATTGAAGAGTCATTTAAAGCGCTTAATGCGCTTAAACAAAACACTGATTTTATATTTAGTGTTAATATATCAGCGTTACAAATTGAAGATCAACGCTTTGTTGAAATGGTTGAAAACCTTATTCAAGAATATGCTATTAATCCTATGTCTATTCACTTTGAGATTACAGAAACACAGCTTATGAATTCAAAAGTTAGTGATGAGCGATTTGAAGCACTTAAAGACCTTGGGATTAAACTGTCAATTGATGATTTCGGGACAAAGTATTCATCGCTTGCCTATTTCAATCATTTCCCTATAGATATTTTAAAGCTTGATCGTCAATTTATTAATACCATAGATGAAAATGAAAAAAATGTTGTTATCACGAAAGCGATTATCGAAATGTCTCAATCACTTGGGATAGAAGTGATTGCAGAAGGGGTAGAAACCCATGAACAATTATTGAGAATAAAAGCATTAAATTGTAAATTCTATCAAGGCTATATATTTAGTAAAGCAATTGCGTTTGAAGACTTACAAGAACTTATAGAAAGAAGTGATAATGCATGATGTTACATCAATTGCAATTTGATTATGCAAGCAAGCATGATCTTAGCTATCTATTAAAACATGATACCCATGTTCCAAAAGAAGTGTTAACAAAAAAGATTGAAAACCAAGAAATATTATTGGTTTATTTTGAAGATAATATTATCGGGTTTTTGCGTTTTGGCTATTTTTGGGATTTGATTCCTTTTATTAATTTGATTTTTATTGAAGAGGATTACCGGAATCAAGGGGTAGGAACTACACTTGTTGAAAGGTTTAATAAGACAATGAGTGATTATGGTCATCAAGAAGTTTTTACATCAAGTTTATCGAATGAAACGGCACAGCACTTTTACCGTAAACTTGGGTTTAAAGATATTGGAAGTCTCTTTTATGAAGTTGAAGGGGCAGAATTAATTTTTAAAAAGACCATATAAAAAACCGCCAATTTTGGCGGTTTTATTTATGAATATGTAATGGTATATTCCATTTTTGCAACATGACTGAGGGTTTGATAAACACTACAATACTCGGTTGCTAATTTAAATGATTTTTCTATTTTTTTATGATCGCTCTCATCGGCACCTGTGATTTTAACATCCATCTTAACAAGATTAAGTGTGGTTGGGACTTCTTCACGTTTTTCACCATGAATATCATAGTTAATAGCGTGCACACTAACTTTTTTCTTATCTAGTATGGTTTGAAAGGTGTGATTTAAGCAAGCACCTAGTCCACCTAAAACCATATCATAAGCTGCAAGTGCACCCTCAGCTGGTCCAACCTGGCTAGACCCGTGGTGTCCTGTAATAATCCCATGAAATTGGTTATCAAATACCATCTTTACATTATTTGCCATTGTTATCCTCCTTATTTTGTAGCTCTTGATAGCGGTTAATACATTCATCAATAAGTTTGATAGCTTCTGCTTTGTCGTGGAAGTCATAGACTTCAACTGTTTTGTTCTCTTGTAAATCTTTATAAGTTCTAAAGAAATGAGTAATTTCTCTTAATAGATGTTCTTGAATATCGGCCATTTTGTGAATATGTGAAAAACGAGGATCGTGGTCCATAACCGCAATAATTTTATGATCTTTTTCACCATTATCTACCATATCTAAATAACCAATAACTCGCGCATCGACAATACAACCAGGGAATGTCTTAGTACTGGCAAGAACTAAGATATCAAGTGGGTCATCATCTTCAGCAAGTGTATTTTCAATATAACCATACTCAGCAGGATAAGTCATTTGTGAGTATAGTACTCTATCAAGTTTAATACGTTGTCTTAACTTATCGATTTCATATTTATTTTTTGTGCCCATTGGAATTTCAATAACCGCTTCGATTACTCTATCCATAATTATTCCTACTTTCTAAATTATTATATAGTACTTTCAAGGTTCACGCAATGAAGAGACACCTAAATAGTGTGTATTTAAGTTCGTGTTATAAAGTTTTTTTCATCATCTTATGTTCAATTTCAGCATCTAAAAAGACATCACCATAAGCTTGATATCCGAGGGATTCATAAAAGGGAATTATATAGCACTGTGCACCAAGTTCTAATGTTTTAAGGCCTTGTTTTCTTGCGTAGTCTTCTACGGCTTGCATTAAAACAGACCCTGCCTTTTTATGTCGGTAATTTTTAATAACCGCAACTCTACCGACTTTATTTTTATAAAGTCTAGCCGCACCGATAACGACATCATCGTCATAGACATTAAAATGGGTACTCTCATAATCCCAAGCATCAAATTCTTCAGTCCAATCAATTTCTTGTTCTACGATAAAAACCATTCCTCTTATATAAAAGTGGTCTAGTAATTCTTTTTTGTTTTCAACAATTTTTACGTCCATTTTTTCCACCCCTAATCTTTTCATATTATACACGAAAAGATTTTAAATTAAAATATTATATGGTAGAATAATAATTGATACTAAACACTAAAGAGGTGACACGATGGAGATTTTTAAAACATTAGACATATACCTAATGGGCGCTTTAGCGTTAACTTTACTTATTATTCTTATTACAATTATTGTATTTATTCGATATAAACATAAACCAAAACCACTTAGCGTTACATCACAGGATGTGTTGAAACCCTTTGGAGAAAACAATATTAAACAGATTGATTTTATCCGTAATAAAATAGTGGTGACTGTTAATGATCATAAAAAAGTTAATTTGGAATCACTTAAAGCGATGGAAGTAGAAGGTATTAATGTCGTTGGAAATAAAGTAAAGTTTTATTTCACTAAGGATACTGAACAAATGTATCAACAATTAAAGAATGATTTTGAAGGATAGGTGAAACGATGAGAAAAGATTTTGTGATATCAAATGATCAAGGAATTCATGCTAGACCTGCGACGCTTTTAGTGAGTCGTGCGAATCAATTCGATTCCGACATTACCATAGAGTTTGAGAATGAAAAAGTTGATTTAAAATCAATCATGGGTGTGCTTTCTCTTGGGGTTAGTCGAGGGTCACTTATTACCATTGAAACAAAGGGTAAAGATGAAGTAGAAGCGATGGAATCTTTAGCAAGACTGATTGCAGAGTTTAATATGCAGTAGATAAAAACCTCCAAAAATGGAGGTTTTTTTAACGCTTTCTTCCTAAACCGAGTTTATGTGAGAGTTTCATAACCTTTTTATAAGCGATTTTTTCAGCATAAGCTTTCCCGGCATCTAATAGTTCATCGACTTCACCAGATTGCATCAATGCTTTATAACGTGCTTGAATAGGTTTAATCTCGGTGACCACAATATCAGCAAGATCTTTTTTAAAGGTTGCGTAAGTTGCATCTTTATAACGCGCTTCAATGGTGTCGTACGACTCATCAGTAATTGCAGAGTAGATTGTCATTAAGTTAGAAATCCCTGTTTTATGTTGTTTATCGTATTTGATTGAAGTATCACTATCAGTGACTGCACTCATGATACGTTTGCGAATAATCGCCTCATCATCAAGTAATAAAATACGTGATTTAACGTTATCATCGCTTTTACTCATTTTACTAGTAGGGTCTGTTAGGCTCATGATTCTTGCGCCTACTTTTGGAATTATGGGTTTAGGGACTGTGAAAAAATCGCCTAAACGGTTGTTCACACGTTCTGCAATGTCACGGGTTAACTCTAAATGTTGTTTCTGATCTTCTCCGACAGGGACATAGGCTGCATCATAGAGTAAGATATCGGCTGCCATCAAAGACGGATAAGTAAATAAAGCACTGGTAACGCCTTTTTCTTGTTTTAATGCTTTATCTTTATACTGAGTCATTCGCTCTAATTCTCCCATATAAGTAAATGTTTGAAGCATATAACCCATTTGGGCGTGTGCTGGGATTTCTGATTGAACAAAAAGACTTAAACGGTCTTTTTTTAATCCACAGGCTAAATATAAAGCAGCAAGTTCTTTGATGGTTTTTCTTAAAGCTAAACGATCTCTTGGAATAGTGATCGCGTGCAAATCAGCAATAAAAATTAAAAAATGATAATCACTGTAAGTCTCTTGAAGTTTAACAAAGTTTTTAATGCTTCCTAAATAGGTTCCAATATTAACTGTGCCTGTTGGTTGGATGCCTGATACAATATGTTTCATAATGTTCACTCCTCATTTATTGAAAATAAAAAAAGGTGGTATTTTGTAAGGACGAGATTAACCCGCGGTACCACCTTTATTCTTTAATAAGCGCTTTACTCTTTAACGCAGAGGGTACGGATGCGATTAACATCACTCATAGGTCCACACAATATTAAGGTGTTATTTGGCTTTCACTGTCCCAAACTCGCTGAAAACGTCTCTGATAAAGTGCTCCTAATCAACATGTTACTTATATTATAATGAATTATTCTTTTAATGCAAGCTCTAATTCATCAAGCAGTGTTTCAAGGCGGTTTACAACAGCCATGAATGGTTCTTTTGTGGTAAGGTCAATCCCGGCTTTTTTCACTTGTTCTACTGGCCAGTCATTGCCCCCTGATTTTAATAAGGTCATATGCGATTCTATATTTGATGGGTCTTCTTTAACCAGTTCATAAAGTTTTAAACTTGCTGCAAAACTGGTAGCATATTGATAAACATAAAATGGTGTGTTAAACATATGAGGAATATAACTCCATACATATTGTTTCCCAGGCTCATCTTGAATGTCAATGTCGTAAAAATCCTTGTATAGATCAATCATAATTTGTGACAGTGTTTCATGATTGATCGCTTCACCTTTTTCAGCGAGTTCATGGGCTTTTAATTCATACGCAGCAAATAATGTTTGGCGATAGAATGTCCCCATGATATCATCAATTGATTGTTGTAATAATTGAATTTTATCTTCTTTGGTGCCTTTGTTATTAGAGATAAAATAATCAAGCAGTAAATGCTCATTAAAGGTTGACGCGATTTCGGCAACAAAGATGGTATAGTTTTGAGTTGCAACAGGTTGGTTTTCAGCAGCAAATAATGAATGCATTGAATGTCCTGCTTCATGCGCTGTGGTGAAAACACTATTTAACGTATCATCGTAGTTTAATAGAATATAAGGGTGTTCATTAACAGCACTCCATGAATAAGCACCTGTTTGTTTTCCTTCTTGTTCATAAACATCAACAAACCCGTCTTTTAATGCATCTTTAGCTTTTGCTTTAAAATCATCACTTAAGTGATCGATAGATTTAAAGAATAAATCTTTCGCTTCATCGTATGAAAATTTAGATTTTGATGTAGCAAGCGGCATAAAACGATCAAATGTACGATGTTTTTTAAGGCCCAATACTTCTTTACGTATGGTGTAGTAACGTTTTAATAAGCCAGTGTTTTCTTTTGCGACATTGACTAAGTTGTGATAAACAACAGGGTCGATGTTATTCGTAAATAGGTAAGCTTCTAGACTTGAATTATAATTTCTCGATTTCATCATGGCTAAATCCGCTTGTAAAACTGTATTGTAAATTTGTGCATAAGTGTGTTTATGGTCTTCATAATATGAAAAAATGGCTTTAAAAACAGTTTCGCGGTCATCAGCATCTTCTAAGTCTGCCAAATAAGAACGATAGTTGCCACTTGTTACAGTGATGGTTTCACCAGATTTAAGCGTTACTTCTTTGGTTGTGTTATCTGCAACACTTAAAGCACTATATAACTGGGCACCTTGATTTGATAACTGGTTATAATTTGCAAGTAATCCTTCACTTTTCCCATCTAAAACATGGGCTTGTTGATGGAACAGCTTCTCAATTGAAAAACGGTATTCTTTAAGTGCTTCATCTTTATCAATGAATGATAAAGCTTTATCTTTTCCTAAACTTAAAATTTCAGGAGATTCAAAAGCGGTCACTTTTTGGATTTCATTGATTAAATAACCCATCTTTTGAACTCTTGCAGCATTATCAACATTTTTTCTATTTAAGTCACTGTTTAAGGCTGCGTATTGATAAAGTTTGTAAAGCTTAGTGACAACTTCCTTTTGAATAAGATAATAAGCTTTAAAGTGTTCGAAATCACCTAGTTTTCCTTCATAGTTTGGGATTTCTTTGAGTAATGATTGAATTTGGTCATAGTCTTTTTGCCAAGCGTCTAAATTGGTGTATAAATTTTCTAAATTCCACTTCATAAATTGCCCTCCATTTGTTATAATTAAATACTGCTTCATTATAACATACCTTTTTTAATTAATTAAATGAGAATGCAAGCATTTACATTAAAAAAAGCTTGAAATACTATTCGTATTTTTTCTAAACTATGTTATAATTAAGTGTATTTCGAAATAGAAATGACATCTAAGACTGACCCTATTAATTACTCTACAGGGAGGTAGTATAAATGATTCAAATGTATACAACACCAAGCTGCTCAAGTTGCCGAAAAGCTAAGAAGTGGTTTGAAGAACATCGCATTGATTATCGCGAAAAGAATATTTTCAACATTAAATTAACAAGAGAAGATATAATGATGATGTTAAAAAATACTGAAAGCGGATTTGAAGACATTATTTCAACACGCTCAAAAGTTTTTCAAGATCATAATTTGGACCTTGATGAAATGAGCATGAGTGAATTAACTCAGTTCATTATTGATAACCCTAGCGTATTACGTCGTCCTATTATTATAGAAGACAATAAAATGCAAGTTGGTTACAACGAAGATGAAATCCGTACATTTATTCCAAAGAGATTACGCGAAATTATTATGTGTACAACTTGTGATAAAGGTGAAGATTGCGATTATGTCAATGCTTTAAATCTTTACTTTGCAGAATTAAAGCAAAAAGAGATGAAACAACAAAAAGAATCCCACGCTTCTTAAGGGATTCTTTTTTTATATTCAATTGAAAACGTTTTTAAAAAGGCGCTATTAGTTGTATTTAAAGACTTAATTGTCTATAATATGACTGTATGATTATTAAAAATATAGGAGGAATTTTAACATGGCAGTAAAAGTTGCAATTAATGGATTTGGACGTATCGGTCGTTTAGCATTTAGAAAAATGTTTGATGATCAAGATTTCGATATTGTCGCAATCAATGATTTAACAGATGCAGAAACTTTAGCGTATTTACTAAAATATGATACAGCTCAAGGACGTTTCAAAACAGACAGCATCTCTCATGGTGAAGATTCAATTACCGTTGATGGGAAAGAAATCAAAATTTATGCTCAAAGAGATCCTGAGGATCTTCCTTGGAAAGAGCTTAATGTTGATGTTGTACTTGAATGTACTGGATTCTTTGCTTCAAAAGAAGGATCACAAAAACACATCAATGCAGGGGCTAAAAAAGTTGTTATTTCTGCGCCAGCAAAAGGTGATGTTAAAACAATCGTTTACAATGTTAACCACGATATTTTAGATGGTTCAGAAGATATTATCAGTGGTGCATCATGTACAACAAACTGTTTAGCACCAGTTGTTAAAGTATTAGATGATAACTTCAGTGTTAAAAAAGGTTTAATGACAACAGTGCATGCGTATACAAATGATCAAAATACTTTAGATGGGCCACATCCTAAAGGGATTCATGCTCGTCGTTTAAGAGGCGCAGCTGAAAACATTGTACCAACATCAACAGGTGCAGCAGCAGCGGTAGGTAAAGTATTACCTCACTTAAACGGAAAATTAGACGGAATGGCTTTACGTGTTCCAACGGTTACAGGGTCTGTTGTTGACTTAGTGGTTGAACTTGACAAAAATGTTACTGTTGAAGAAGTCAACGCAGCGGTTAAAGCGGCTTCTAATGAAACACTTGGTTATACGGAAGATCCAATCGTATCAAGTGATACTATCGGAATTTCTTATGGCTCATTATTTGATGCTTCAATGACTTCTGTATTAGAAGTTGATGGAAAACAAATGGTAAAAATCCTTACATGGTATGATAATGAAATGAGTTACACATCACAAATGGTTAGAACCGTTAAACTATTAGGTTCTAAATTATAATAATGATTAAACCCTAGCCTTTGCTAGGGTTTTGTTTTTTATATAGTCTTATTTGTAGTTTATTATAAATAGCTTTTAAAGCTATTTTTTTATGCTATGATTAGGTTGATGGGGTGATGAAGTTGAAAAAAATTATTGGATTGGTTTTAATTACATTAGTTGCCATAACACAAACTCAGACAGTAAGCGCTGATTTAGGACCAAAAGCTAGTATCACTGTGCATATTGAAGGGGTAGAAAATACTGATTATGCCTTTGAAATCTTGTACCATATTCCTGCATCGAGATCAGTGGATAGGGCGTATTATATTGATAACTTTTTAGAAATTATGGAATCTTCTGATTATGCGTATTATCAAGAGACTTATCCTGAAGCGTTCTTATATTATGAAGATTTTGATCGCTATTTTCCATTTTCTGTTTATGCACCCTTTGGGCCAGGATGGATGAGACAAACTGATGAACATACATATTACATGGGTTATAATGCCCCCAGTGAAATGAAATTTATGATTTATACTGAGCACGACACATTAATTGTCTCAGATGAGATAACCCGTAATAAATTTGAGGCTGAGTATACATGGGATTTAACTGATGTTGATTTAACTGAAGATTCTATGGATGCGAATGATCTTACACTCTCACGTGATCTAGGAAGTAGTATTTTTCAGTTTTTCTTACGTGTAGTCTTGACCCTTGCAATAGAGCTTGGTATCTTATGGTTATTTACGTATCGATTGAAGCGTTCTTTTAAGCTTGTAGCATTGGTTAATATATTTACTCAATCCTTATTATCCTTATTTGTTGTACTGATGTATTATTACAGTGGGTGGTTAGGAGCCACTTTAGTCTTGTTTTTAGGCGAGGCGATTGTTTTTACATTGGAAGCTTTAATTTATGCGTTTAAACTAAAGGAAAAGAATACTGCTCTTGCGGTTGTTTATGCGGTTGTGGCTAACGCTGTTTCATTACTCTTTTCGTTGTTGATTTGGTAATATTAAGAAAATAAGCCATAAAAAAATCTCCGAAAGGAGATTTTTTTGTTATAAATCGTTTTGATCTACACTATCTAAAAAGGCTTTTAACTTAGGAATCACTGATCCAATGGTACCGTCTTTAAACGGGTTCTTAAGATTTGCCATATTAAGCAGACCAAGGAAAGTTTTTGACCCACCTGTTTGACATAAATTGAGATAAGATTGCCATGCTTCTTCATGATTTTCTTGATCCCATGCCCAGTACTGGAATGCACAGACTTGTGCAAGTGTATAATCAATATAATAAAATGGAACTGCGAAAATATGCGATTGTCTAAACCAGAATCCACCGCGTTCTAAAAAGTCATTTTCATAGACTTTGTAAGGGAGATATTTCTTTTCAATTTTACGCCAAGTGCTTTTACGCTCTTTTGGTGTCATATCAGGATTAGCATAAACTTCGTGTTGGAATTCATCAACTGCGACACCATATGGGATGAATGTTAATGAGCTTGCAATATGATCAAACTTGTATTTTGTTGTATCTTCTTTAAAGAATTTATTCACCCATGGCCATGCAAAGAATTCCATGCTCATTGAATGAATTTCACTTGCTTCAAGCGTTGCCCACATATATTCAGGGACTTCATGATGCATGCTTTGATAGACTTGGAAAGCATGTCCAGCTTCATGGGTTAATACATCAACATCATGACTTGTCCCATTAAAGTTAGCAAAGATAAAAGGAGAATCGTAGTTAGGAATTGCGGTACAATATCCGCCACCTTGTTTCCCTTTTTTACTTTCTAAATCCATAAGGTTACGGTCTAACATAAAGTTGAAGAATTTATCAGTTTCTTTAGACATTTCCTCATACATTGTTTTTGCTTCTGCAACAAGTGTCTCTTGAGTACCTTTAGGGGTAGGGTTACCGCTTAAGAACTTAAGGGCTAAATCATAACTTTTCATATCTTTAATACCAATACGTTTTCCTTGTTTTTCAACAAGTTCACTCGCAACAGGTACAATATAATCAAGCACTTGTTTACGGTAGTTGGCAACATCTTCATGGTTATAATCAAGTCTTCCAAGACGGGCATAAGCGAGTTCTGTGAAGGTTTCATAGCCTAATTTTTTGGCTATGGTTGTACGAACCTTTACTAAATCATCATAGATTTCATCAAGGGTCGTTTCATGATCTTCAAAAAACTTAAAAACAGCTTCATTTGCAGCTTTACGTTTCTCTCTGTTTTTATCTTGGGTAAATGGGGCCATTTGAGATAAATTTCTTGTTTCACCTTCGAATTCAATTTCAGCACTTGCAATCAGTTTGTCGTATTTGCTAACGAGATTGTTTTCTCTTTTTAAGTCATCTAATATGACTTCGTCAAAAGTTTTTAATGATTGATCAGCGATTTTAAATAACAAATCACCATAAGTGTTTTCTAACTCTTTACGATATTTTGCATCAACCAACGCTTCATAAAAAGCATTTGATAGTTTTTGAAACATCGGAGAATGCTCGTCAAAGAAATCATTTTCTTTGTCATAAAACTCATCCTTAGTATTCACAGAATGTCTGATAGATGCGATAGATTGCATAGAATCAAAATCTAGGCGGAGTTTATTAATGGTATCCATCGCTGCTTTTTGCGCATTTAAAGAGTTAGCTTCTTTAAACTGGATTAAAGCTTCTTCAAATGTTTGGGTTAACACTTCCATGTTGGGTCTTTCATATTTGTAATCTTGAAATTTCATTTTATCACCTCGATATCTATTTTATCATAAAATCAAAAAAATGAATGCGTTTTCTTGCAAGCTGTTTGAGTTTAATGATAAAAATGCTATAATATTCAAAGAGGTGAAAAAAATGATAAAACATGTTAAACAAGCGAGAAAAAACTTATTTGAACGTTTAGAAACAAATAGTGTGGCGTTACTTTATTCGGGGATTGCACCACACAAAACCACTGATCAAAATTACTTATATACACCCCAAAGAAACTTCTTTTATTTTACCAATATCAGTAAACCTAATATGATTTTAATGTTCTTAAAAGGAGAACAAGAAACTAAAGAATATCTGTTCATTGAAAAAAATACTGATCACATAATCAAATGGGAAGGCGCACGTATGGAAAAAGAAGAAGCGAGCCGTCTTTCTGGCATCGAAGAAAGTAATATTTTATATCTCGAGAATTTCGAGAATATCTTTAATATGGCAATGAACTATGCAAGAAGTCCTATGGGTTTACCGCCCAAAACATTATATTTAGATTTATACCATACTTCGCCAAAAGTTAAACCAATCGCCCTTGAGCAAGCTTCTTGGATTATTGAAAACTATAAAGAATTAAAGATAAAAGCCATTAATGAGCATACTGCATACTTAAGAATGTTTAAGAGTGAAGAAGAAATCACTGAAATTAAAAAAGCAATTAATCATACCAAAAAAGGGCTCGAAGCCATCTTAAAAAATATTAAACATCGTACGCATGAATATCAATTGTTCGCAGATTTTATGCATGCAATAACATTTGATGGCAGTGAAGGCTATGCCTTCGATACGATTGCTGCATCGGGTAAAAATGCTGCAGTTTTACATTATATTGATAACAACGATACGTTAGATAAAGAAGATATGATTTTATTTGATTTAGGAGCATTACATCAAAATTATGCATCAGACATTTCAAGGACTTATCCAATTAGCGGTGAGTATAGTGACCGTCAAAAAGAAATTTATTCGATTGTATTAAAGGTTAATAAAGAAGCAATAGAATATGTTAAACCCGGTATTACATGGAAAGCGTTAAATGACTTTGCAAGAAATCGTTTAATCGAGGAAACGAAGGAAATTGGATTAATTAAAGAAGATAAAGAGATCTATAATTATTATTACCATAGTATTGGACACTTTATGGGATTAGATGTTCATGATGTTGGATATTATCATGAACCGATTCAAGAAGGGATGGTACTAACCATCGAACCAGGATTATACATTAAAGAAGAAGGTATCGGTGTTCGTATTGAGGACGATATCTTAGTAACAAAAGATGGAAACATTAATTTAAGTCAAGATATCATTAAAGAAGTCGATGACATTGAGGCTTTCATAAAAAAACAATAATTTAAGGCACTTAGGTGCCTTTTTTATTGCTAAAATCAATGGTTTTTTTCAAACTGTAGACTGAAGTTCTATGCTATAATATAAGGGAGGTGACCGCAATGGATTTTATTCAAGGTACGATTAAAAACATCACTTTCTATAACGAAGAAAATAATTTCGCAATTCTTAAAATTGTTCAAACAAAGACCAATATTAATCAAGGTCTTTTTGATGATGCACAAAAAGTGGTTGCGGTAAAAGGGTATATAGTAAATCCTAAAAAGGGCGAAGAGATGAAATTTTATGGAGGTTATGAAACCCACCCTAAATTTGGGAATCAATTTAATGCCGAATCCTATGAGAAAATAAGTGAAACATCAAAATTGGGTGTGATTGAATATTTATCAAGCGATTTATTTAAAGGCGTTGGTGAAAAAACAGCCGAACGCATTGTAAATACGTTAGGAAAAGAGGCCATTGCTAAAATATTAGAAGATAAAACTTGTTTAGATGAGGTGGATAAATTATCTGCACCTTTAAAAGAAACATTATATGAAGGACTTATTGAACATCAAGCCAGTGAACAAACATTTGTAAAACTTTACGATTACGGGATTAGTCCTAAAATCGCCTCTAAAATTTTTAAAATGTATGAACAATCTGCGCTTAAAGTCATAGAACAAAATCCTTATAAACTGATTGATGATATCGAAGGAATAGGATTTGAACGCGCTGATATTATTGCAAAAAATATGGGGTTTAATGATGATCATCCCTTGCGTATAAAGGCTATGATTATATATCTTTTTAAATATATCTCTAATCAATTAGGCCATACACATATGTTGGTAGAGAAGTTTATCAACATTGCACTTGATAAACTGAATAAAGATCAAGATTTAATTAGTGAAGGAATGCTTGAAAAAGCATTGAATGACTTAATTAAAGAGAATCGGTTCATAATTGAAAATGACTTTTTAACCTTAAAAGCACTTAGCAAAGCTGATGATGAAATTGTCAACAAAATAAAAACACTTCATGAAAGGACCATTCATGCAGATAAAGACAAGATTATTGCTTTAATCCATGATTTTGAAACGCTTGAAAAGATCCAGTATACTGATACACAAAAAGCAGCAATTGTTGGTGCTTTGAGTAATCCTTTTATGGTGTTAACAGGGGGACCAGGAACGGGAAAGACAACAGTTATCAAAGGGATTATATATGTTTATTGTGAATATCACAGTATTAAAAAACCAACTGCAAACCAAAGTGATGATGTCTTTTTAGTTGCTCCAACAGGACGTGCCGCAAAAAGAATAAAAGAAACAGCCAATGCATTTGCGACAACAATCCATCGCTTGCTAGGCTATACTTTTGATGGGACTTTTCATCATGATAAATACACCCCTGTAGACGGGAAATTATTTATTGTCGATGAGGCAAGTATGATTGATACTTACTTAGCGAGTCAACTATTACAGAGTTTACCAGACACCGCAACTGTGATCATGGTTGGCGATGATGAACAAATCCCAAGTGTTGGTCCCGGACAAGTGTTAAAAGATCTGATTGCAACGCGTGATATTTTTAGTGTGAGTTTAGATACTGTTCACAGGCAAAGTAAAGGCTCAAGTATTATAGAGTTAGCAAACGCTATGAGAAATGGGTATTTACCGAGTTCTTTAAATCAGCAACAAGAGGATCGATTTGTAATAAAATTGATGCCTAATATGTTTAAAGAACGCTTAAAGAAAATGGTCGATTACTTACTGGATAAAGGGTACGATTTACATGAAGATATTCAAATTTTAATCCCTATGTATAAAGGCGCTGTTGGGATTGATGAAATCAATCGCTTTATGCAAGAAACGTATAATAAAAACACCGTGAAATCTCTTGAGTACGGGGATAAAATTTACCGTATAAATGATAAGGTTTTACAATTGACTAATCAAGCAGAAGACGGGGTTATGAATGGTGATCAAGGACGAGTGATCGCGATTGATGAAGATAAGAATCAACTCATTGTTGAGTTTTATGAGACACAGGTGACTTATCATAAAAAAGATTTAAATCATTTAACGCATGCTTATGCGATGAGTATTCATAAATCTCAAGGAAGTGAATACAAAGTGGTCATCGTGCCTATTTTTAAAAATTACATGATCATGCTAAAACGTAAATTGATTTATACTGCCATTACAAGAGCAAGTGAAATGTTAATATTAGCAGGACAAATGGATGGGTTATCTTATGCAATAGAACGTGTTGAAGATGATAGAATTACGTTGTTAAAAGATAAGCTCAATCATCAAACCATTTCAAGAAAAAAACAAATGGATGCTATTATAGAAGCGTTTAGCGAAGTTGAGGAATCAACCAATGAGGCTACGCATTACATCCATGATGAGAACATTCCTTTTGATACTTTAGGAGAAGATTTAGATGGGTTAACGCCTTATGATTTTTTAGACAATACCAACAAGGGATAATTGTTGTTATCCCTTGTCTCTTACTTGCAATTTGCCCATTAAATTAGTATAATATAATAAATCGTTGAAGAAGATGAGTATTAGAGTTTTAACCTTTAAGAGAGTTTGTGGTTGGTGAGAGCAAACAGTAGAACTTTAAGAAGCTACTTCTGAGTGATAAGGTAAACCTTATCCGCATCATCTGCGTTAAAGATTTGAGTGCTTATTTAAGAATAAAGGTGGTACCGCGGTTCGTCGTCCTTATGGTTTTTTAGGGACGTTTTTTATTTGTTTAGGAGAGTGATGAATTTGAAAAAGATGACAGGACATGAAATTAAAGAAACTTGGCTTCGTTTTTTCGAAGACAAAGGACATAAAATTGAAGAAAGTGCATCATTAATACCCATTAATGATCCTACCTTACTATGGATAAATGCTGGGGTTGCTCCACTCAAAGGCTATTTTGATGGGTCTAAAATTCCCGATAATCCACGCATTGTAAATGCTCAAAAATGTATTAGAACAAATGATATTGAAAATGTAGGCGAAACCGCTAGACATCATACCTTTTTTGAGATGTTAGGTAATTTTTCAATTGGTAATTACTTTAGAGACGATATTATTCCTTGGGCAAAAGAGCTTTTAACGAGTGATGCTTATTATGGATTTGATGTCAATAAACTTTATATTACCGTTTATCCTACAGATATAGAAACAAAAAAGAAATGGTTAGATGTCGGCATTAAAGAAGATCATTTAATCGAAAGTTATGAAAATTATTGGGAAATCGGAAGTGGTCCATGTGGGCCATGTACAGAGATTTTTTATGATCGTGGTAATGATTATGGCGAAGATGATTTAAGATTAATTCGTGATGATGTAGAAAATGATCGTTACATTGAAATTTGGAACATTGTTTTCAGTCAATATAATGCAAAACCTAACTTATCAAGAGAAGAATATCCAGAACTTCCAAGTAAAAATATTGATACAGGCATGGGGCTTGAACGTATGGCTTGTGTCATTCAAAATAAAGAAACTAACTTTGAAACCGATCTATTTTATCCAGTTATTCAAGCGATTGAAAAGCTATCGAATGTGCACTATAACGGCCAAAAATCATTTAAGGTCATTGCTGACCATATTCGTACCGTTGTCTTTGCAGTTAGTGATGGTGCGACACTTTCAAATGATGGAAGAGGCTATGTATTAAGACGATTATTAAGACGTGCAGTAAAACATGGTCGTCAACTTGGTGTTGAAAAACCGTTCTTAAAAGAATTGGTAGATACTGTGGTAACGATGATGGAAAGAAGTTATCCATATTTAAGAAAAGCGCAGACATTTACTGAAACAATCATTGAACGAGAAGAACTCAAGTTCTTAGAAACATTGTCTCAAGGAGAAAAAATCCTTGATAATTTACTGAATCAAAGTGAAAAAATGATAAGTGGTAAAGATGCATTTATGCTATATGATACCTATGGGTTCCCTGTAGAACTGACAGAAGAGTATGCAGAATCTAAAGGATACAAAGTTGATAAAAATGGCTTTGAAATGGAAATGGAAGCACAAAAAGATCGTGCAAGAAGCGCACGTAAAGTAACAGCATCGATGCAATCTCAAAATGAAGCATTTATGAACTTTAAAGAAAAATCTACTTTTGTAGGGTATGATCAAGTTGATGTTGAAACTAAAGTCATAAAAGCCTTTGACGAAGGTGTAGTGACTAAAGAAACACCATTTTACGCAGAAAGTGGAGGACAAGTGTCTGATTCAGGTGTAATCCTTAAAGATGACAAGGTTTATACCGTTGAAGATGTCATTAAACTTCCTAATGGACAATTTTTACATGTTATTACAGATCACGATTTAAACGATCACGATCATGTAGAACTTAAGGTTGATGAACATCTAAGAAATCGTACAAAAGCCCATCATTCTGCAACCCATTTACTCTTTAGTACATTAAGAGAAGTGCTAGGAGATCATGTCTCTCAACAAGGAAGCCTAGTTGGACCAGATTATTTAAGGTTTGACTTTAATCATTTTGAACTATTAGATGAGGCACTTCTTTTAAAAATTGAAGAACTTGTGAATAATAAAATTAAAAAAGAAACCAATGTTGATGTTGAATATACAACAATAGAGGAAGCTAAACAACGTGGAGCAGTCGCTGAATTTGGTGAGAAATACGATCATGAAGTTCGCATGGTTAACATGGGGGATACACTTGATTTATGTGGGGGAACGCATGTTGATAATACTGCAGAAATAGAACGTTTTGCAATTGCTTCTATTGAATCAAAAGGGTCAGGGATATACCGTATTACTGGCCTGGCAAAAGATAAAGTCTATGAGATTAAAGACTTTATGAAAGGGTATAATTCTACACTGCAACAATTAAAACATAAAGCAGAAACGCTACTTGATGAAGCATCAAAAGAAGGTTTCGATGTATCATTTGAAATGATTAACGAAGAAAAAATTCAAGGGTCTTACCAAGACATGATTAATAAACGCCAGGCAGTTCAAGCAATGCAGCAAGCTGTAAAATCGCTTGAAAAAACGCTAGAATCAAAACGTCAAGAAGCCTCATTAAGTGACGTGAATGACTATCTAAAACAAGCAAAAGATGGTAAAATAATCGTAAAGACTAATAATATTGATGGGGCCTCTTTAAAAGCTTTAGCTGATAAATTAATGGACCATTTACAAAATGGATTAGTCTTCTTGGTCAACATAACCAATGACAAACTTGTTTTAGTATGTAAATCAACAACGGATATCCACGCAGGTAAATTAGTAAAAGAAGCTGCAAAAATCGCCGGAGGCGGCGGTGGTGGACGTCATGATTTTGCGCAAGCAGGAGGGAAAGACATCTCTAAAGCTGATGACATTATAGAGTATGTTAAAAAACAAACCGCATGAAAGCATTAGGATTAGATTTAGGGAATGCATCACTAGGAATTGCAATTAGTGATCAGCACGGAATGCTTGCAAGAGGTGTTGAAAACTTTAGGTTTAAAGCAGACGACTTAGTCGCTGCTAAAAATAAAGTGCTTGATATTCTTCAATTAGAATTTGTTCATGTCATCGTTTTAGGGTATCCTAAAAACATGGATGGAACAATTGGAAAACAAGCCCAACAAAGTGAACACTTTAAAAATATGTTAAGAGATAACACGGATATCCCCATTGTTTTATGGGATGAAAGATTAACCACTAAAATGGCTAGTTCTATGATGATTGATCAAAATTTAAAACGTAAAAAACGTAAAAAAACACTCGATCAATCTTCTGCGGTTATTTTATTACAAAGTTATTTAGATTCAAAAAAATAAAGGAGCGTGAAAACATGGAAAACAAAACACTAAGAGTCGTCGATGAGCAAGGGAACGAATTTGATTATGAGATTATCTTAACATTCAAATCAGATGAAACAGAAAAATCTTACGTCATTTATAAAGAACCAGGAGACACAGACGAAGTATTTGCTGCATCATTTGATGAAGAAGAAAAAGATGGCGGACAATTAACACCGATTGAAACCGATGAAGAATGGGATATGGTTGAAGAAGTGTTAAACGCATTTTTAGAAGAAGAAGATGAAGAGGAAGAAGAAACCCGTTGAAGTATTTAGAGGCATTAAATCTTAAGGAAACCAATGAACTTTTGGTTTCCTTAAGACGTTTTGCAGAATTAAATGATGTTCCGATTATCAAAGAAGACGGGATTCGCTTTATCAAACAACTCATCACCATCGCAAACGCTAAAGACATTTTAGAGATTGGTACTGCCATTGCTTATAGTGCAATCGAATTTGCATTTTTAGATGATGCAATAAATATCATTACCATCGAACGTGACCCTAACATGATTCACGAGGCTAAAAAAAATATCGTGAAATCTCATAAATCAGATCAAATCACCCTTCTACAAGGGGATGCTTTAGAGATTGATTTGAGGGATGATTCAAGGTTTGATGTGATTTTTATCGATGCAGCGAAAGCACAAAGTATCAAATTTTTTGAAAAATATGAAAACTATTTAAAACCTGGTGGGATTATCATAACTGATAACCTTCTTTTTCACGGTTTAGTGGAAAACCCTGATGAGGTAAGCTCAAGAAACCTAAAGCAGCTCATTAGAAAAATTGACACATTTAATCATTATCTTATGAAAAGAACGGATTATGATACTGCTATTTACCCAATTGGGGATGGCATAAGTGTAAGTATAAAAAGGAAGTGACATAATGGACTTTGCAGTGATGTTAAGCGAGCAGGCCATATTAGAACGATTACTAAAAAAAGACATTGATATTGTTATTGTTGGTGTAGAACATCTGAGTCACAGGATGAAAGAAACCTATGACTTAAAAACAATAGAAACGATGACTGATTTAATTCATCAACACAATAAATCTGTGTATTTAAATATGAATGCATTACTGCATCATAATCAACTGTCTTTGTTAGAAGAAGCATTTGGCTCATTAAATGAATTAGAAATTGATGGTATTTTATTTGCCGATTTAGCAGTTTACCAAGTGGCTAAACGTTACGATTTACAACACTTACTCATTTACTATCCGGAAACCTATCTAACAAGTGATGAAGATGTTAGATTTTGGAAAGCACAAGACATAAAAAGTGTAATAATGGGACGCGAGTTGACACTTAAAGATATTGAATCAATTGGTAAACAAAAGATTATGCCACTGACGCATATTGGTCATGGATATCTGAATATGTTTCATTCACGAAGACCACTTGTTGAAAACTTTTTTAAATTTACTAAAGATGAAGACCCTGAAACCATCAAAGATAAAAAGAATTTAACGATTGTCGAAGAAATTCGCGATGAGGCCTATCCTATTGTTCAAGATTCGTTTGGAACACATGTCTATAGAGCTAAACCCCTCGCAAGTTTTAACGATTTTGATGTCATCAAGACATCGATTGATACATTTGTGATCGATACGTTATTCTATGATGAAAAAGAGATTATAGAAATAATTGATGACTATTTAGCTTTTAACCAATCAAAGAACAAAGCAATCATAAACAAGTATGCATCAAGTCATGATGATGGGTTCTATCATAAAAAAACTATTTATTTAGATGGTAAGGGGGAAGGACAATGAAAAAACCTGAATTATTAGCCCCTGCAGGTGATTTAGAAAAACTAAAAATAGCTTTATTATATGGTGCAGATGCCGTTTTTATTGGAGGAAAGCAGTTCTCCTTAAGAGCGCGTGCATCGAATTTTGAACTCGATGATATTAAAGAAGCGGTTGATTTTGCTCATCAGTTAAACAAAAAGATTTATGTCACAACGAACATTATTCCGCACTCAGAAGATTTAGAAGGATTAATTGACTACTTAAAGGCATTAGAACGTATTAATGTTGATGCAATTATTGCAGCTTCAAGTTCGATTATTAATATTGCTAAGAAACATACAAATTTAGAAATTCATCTTTCGACACAACAATCGCTAACCAATTATGAAGCAGTGAATTTTTGGTCTGAACGAGGAGCTAAACGGGTTGTACTTGCTAGAGAATTAGATCGTGATGAATTACGACAATTACGCCAACATACGAAAACAGATTTAGAAGTTTTTATTCATGGTGGAATGTGTGTCAGTTATTCAGGAAAATGTACACTTTCTAATAATATGACAGACCGTGATTCAAACCGTGGTGGGTGTGCCCATTCTTGTAGGTGGAATTATGATTTATTTGAAGATGGCGAAAAGAAGAATAAAGATGTCCCATTTTCAATGAGTAGTAAAGATTTACAAGCTGTTAAATATATTTCATCGCTTATTGATATAGGTGTTGATTCATTGAAGATTGAAGGTCGTATGAAAAGTATTCATTATATTGCAACCGTCGTTGGCACTTACCGAAAACTTATTGATGATATATGCGACGATATTGCGATTACCATTCCAAAATATTTATTAGAAATTAAAAAAGCCGAAAATCGATTAACGAGTCACGGATTTATGGAAGGTATGACAACAATGAATGAACAACTTTATAACCTTAGAAGCGAACAACCTACCCAAGAATTTATCGGTCTGGTTTTAGACTATGACAAAGCTACAAAGACAGCGATCATTGAACAAAGAAATAAATTTGTGACAGGCGATCTTGCAGAAATCCTCTCACCGAATTTTCAACCAGTCACATTTAAAGTAGAAGAAATTAAAGATTTAGAAGGAAACATCTTAGACGATGCAAAGCATCCAAAACAACAACTAAGAGTGCCTATTCCTTTTGAAGTAAAACCCTATGACATGCTTAGAAAAGTTAAGCATTGAGTCACACATCAAAATATGATAATATAAAACAATAATAAATGTCTCAGGAGGCAAACTATGGAAAACAATAAATTTAAATTAACCCAAGCTGGGCTTGATAAATTAAAAGCAGAATTAGAAAGATTAAAAACCACAGAACGTGAAAACAACTTAGAAGCGTTAAAAGAAGCACGTGCTCAAGGGGACTTGAGTGAAAATGCTGATTATGATGCAGCGCGTGATGAACAAGCGCGTATTGAATCACGAATAAAAGAAATTGAAAATATTCTTAAAAATGCAGAACTCATTACTGAAGATAAAAGTAAAAAAATTAATATCGGTAAAACAGTTGTCGTTGAAATCAATGATAAAGAACCTGTTGAATACAACATTGTGGGGGCTTTAGAAGCTGACCCATTTAATGGTAAAATTAGTAATGAATCACCAGTTGGAAAAGCAATTATCGGTCACAAAAAAGGCGATTCAGTGATGATTAAAACTGAAGCAAACCGTACATTAAATATTAAAATTGTTGATGTAAAATAAAGAATGCTTGTCATTCTTTTTTTCTTAGGAGGAAACTAATATGCATATAGGAATCATTTTTGCCATGCAAGAAGAGTTAGATGCCTTTAAACAACTCTTTGATACATTCATCGATGAAAAACTCTTTCATCATCATTTAACGGTCATTAAAACTGACAATCATACCTATTATTGTATGTTAAGTGGAATTGGAAAAACACAGGCAGCGAGCGCAACAACCTTACTGCTTGCGCATAAACCCATTGACTACTTATTCAATAGTGGTGTTGCTGGGGGTATCGATATAGAACATGCAAGTATAGTCATTGCAGATGCGACGCTTTATCATGATGTCAATGTGCACGCTTTTGGGTATGAAATCGGTCAAATGCCTAACCAACCGTTATTATTTGAAGCCGATCCATTCGTGCTTAAAATTGCCAAAGATGTCTGTGAAGATAGTGATACCATTTGTCACAGTGGCTTGATTGCATCGGGAGATCAATTTATGGTTTCACTTGATCCTTTAAAAACCATCTTAACCAACCACCCAACCATAAAGGCCATAGAAATGGAATCTGCAAGTATTGCACATGTGGCCAAAAACTTTAATGTTAAACATTTAATCTTGCGTTCAATTTCTGATGTCATTGGTGATGATACCCAAAGTGTCGACTTTAAAACATTTGTTAATGAAGCAAGCTTGAAATCCGCAATGTTACTACGAGATATAATAAAAAAACTATGATTATTACATTAACGCATAATCATCAATTATTAACTTTTGACGTTCAAAAGCGTAAGCGTCAAAAACGTATCATTATAAGACCGAAATCAGCGCAAACATATACAGTGACCGCTCCAAAATACGCTACAAAAAGAGAAATTACCTCAGTGATTCACACGCATTTAAATCAATTACTTACGATGAAACCATTGCTTAATTATCACGATTATTTACTTCAGTGTACCCATCTACCAATCTTTGATCAATGGGTTGAAGTTAAAGTCATCATGGCTTCCAAAAATGAAGCTGTTTTGGAAGCGACATCTTTAAAATTATATCTAAAAGATGTATCCAAAAAGGTGAAGGTACTAAAAGCGTATTTAAGTCAACGATTAATGCAAGAAATAAAAAACTATGAAAAATACTATCAGGAAAACTCAGCCATTGATTTAAAAGGTATTCACTATCGTACACGCTACTTAAAAAGCAAGTTTGGAAGCTGTACACCGCACAATAAAACAATTGGTTTTAATCTGATACTCGTGCATTATCCAAAAGCATATTTACACTATATTTATGCTCATGAAATTGCGCATTTAAAAGAGGCCAATCACGCCTTAGCATTTTACCGTGTACTCGGGGCGCTGTATCCTAACCATAAACAAGTTAAAGCGCAACTTAACGCACATCATAAGCAATTTATTACTTCTGATAAAACGTGACAAACACTACTGAATCTTATATAATGATGAGTGTTTAAGGAGGCCTTTATGTTTAGTTATTTATTAAGACCGAAAAAATTCTTACCCTTTGAGTATAAAGAAACCGTTCATTTGATTGATTTTCAAACCCTATATCAGGATGGAAAAAGAAATGTTTTAATTGATTTAGACAATACCCTAATCCCATATGATGAATCAGTGCCTAATGAAATCCTATATCAATTTTTTGAAGCGCTTAAGCAAACGAAGTTTAATATTTGCATTGTATCCAACAATAAAAAACATCGTATTAAGCCTTTTGCATCGGCTATAGATGTGCCATTTGTCTATAGTGCAAAAAAACCTTTTAAAAAAGGCTTGAAAATGGCACTTGAAAAAATTGATGCGAAAAAGGATGAAACTGTTATGATTGGCGATCAAATAATGACTGATGTTTTTGCAGCAAAACGACTTGGTATTGATGCAATATTGGTAAAACCCATTAAACGAAAAAGTGAAAAATGGTATACAAAAATTAACCGCATTATGGAAAGACATGTTTTAAGAACGATTAAAAAAATCAATCGTTCATTATATGATGACATCACAAAGGAGTGATTAATATCGAAACCCTACATTGTATAGGTTGTGGTGGAACACTACAAAATACTGATCCAAACGCCCCATTTTACACCCCAAAAGATTTACAAAGCGATGACACATTATATTGTCAGCGCTGTTTTAAAATACGTCATTATGGTGAAATTATTAAATCAAGTTTAAAGCCAGAGGATTATCAAACAATTATTAGTACCATTGCATTAAAAGATGCACTTGTTGTAAAAGTGATTGACTTATTTGACATCGACGGCTCAATGATGCCACAAATTACTAAAATGACACAAAAAGATGATGTTGTAATCATCGCCAATAAAAGAGATTTACTGCCTAAGGTTGTTAGTGAGGCAAAGCTACGCCACAAGCTTAAAAGAACTTTATCTGAATACGGCATTAAGCCTAAAGATATCTTATTTGTAAGCGCTAAAAAACGTCAAAATATCGATGCGACACTCGATCGATTATTTAAACTTAGCCAAGGGAAAGATTTATATATTGTCGGCGCTACTAATGTTGGGAAAAGCACATTAATTAATGCGTTTTTAAAAGCCAGTACTGATATGAAAGAAGACCTTATTACTATCTCTCAAACACCGGGAACTACGCAAGATTTTATTGCCATACCATTTGGGAAACAAACGCTTTTTGACACCCCAGGATTGTTTAATAAAAATCACATGGCGAATGTCTTAAGTGTCTCGTCCTATGAAAAAGTGATGCCCCAAAAAGAAATTAAACAAAGAATCTATCAATTGAATCCTGATCAAACTTTATTTATTGGTGGATTAATGAGAATGGATTTTGTGAAGGGAAATGCTTCTAGCTTTATCTGTTATTTTAGTGAAACTTTAAAGGTTCATCGCCGCAAAACTGAAGGGTCGGATGAGTTTTATGATAAGCATGTAAAAACACTACTTACCCCGCCAACTGATAAAGACCAGTTGTTTAAATTCCAAACAACACTTTTTAATTTTAATGACCAAGAAAAATCGGATATTGTGATTCCAGGTTTAGGATTTATTACCTTAAAAGGTAGCGGAACGGTTAAGATTTACACACCAAAAACAATTACACCTTATAAACGCGAGGCTTTAATTTAAGTGATTGCATCGATCAAAAAAGATTTAGAAATTATTTATGAAAATAATCCTAAACGGTTAAAACATATTTATGGTGTTAAAGAAACAGCGGTAGCATTGGCGAAAATTCATCTTGTTGATGAAGATAAAGTCATCATTGCAGCACTCCTTCATGACATAACGAAACTAGAACCCTTAAGTTTTCATAAAAGGGAAATTCTTAATTGTTATAATGAAAGTATTTTAAAGGAGTATTCACCGCCGACTTACCACGGATTTAGTGCAGCATGTGTTGCCAAAAACAAGTACCTTATTAAAGATGATGATATTTTAAATGCGATAGAGTCCCATACGGTTGGAAAACCCAATATGACATTACTAGAAAAAATCATATTTATCAGCGATTATATTGAACCCAACAGAGAGTATGCATCTTGTAAGAGGGTTAGACCCATCGCGTTTGAAAATATTAATAGAGCTGTTTATGAGGCATTAAATGATTCCATTAAGTTATATGAATCTAAGAACCACAAAATTCCAACAATCGCTTATGAAGCACGCGATTTTTATAAAAATCTAGGAGGCAATTATGGAAAAAATACAAGTCATTAAAAATACATTACAAGATTTAAAATTAGAAGATATTATCGTATATGATATGCGTGGTAGAAGTCCGTTTTTTGATTATTTTATCCTTTCAACTGCGAATAATAAACGTCAATTACAAGCAGTGTCAAAACATTTAAAAGATGATTTAACTGAAGCAAATTTTGATTTTCCAACGATTGAAGGGACAGAATCAGGCGCATGGGTATTAGCGGATTGTAAAGATGTTATAGTGAATGTTTTTACCCGTGATGAACGATCGTTTTATAATATCGAAAAAATGTGGCTTGATGTTCCACAAATTGATCTAGACGCACTATGAACACCTATGAACTTTTAGCAAAATATTACGAACATATCATGGACGACTTTTTATATGCCACCTATTTAGAGCGTATTCTCTATTATACAAAACCTACCCAAACGTTAGATTTAGGATGTGGGACTGCGTATTTATCGAGAAAGCTTTCAGAAAAAGGCTATAGCGTTGATGCAGTTGATAACAGTGAAGAAATTTTAGAGGTTGCTAATCATTACGCGGTTCTTGAAAATCTTTCAACGATTCAGTTTTATAAACAAGACATGACCGAAACCTTTAATAAAATGTATGGGTTAATTATTGCAAGTGTTGATGTTATTAACCATGCAAAAGATGAATCAACCATGAAACAAATCATTGATAATTTATATGACCATTTAATAGAGGGTGGTTATTTATTGATTGATTTCTTAAAGTGTGAATACATAAAGAAAATGGATGGGTATGAAGAAACCATTTTATTAGATGATACTAATATCATCTGGCATGTTGAAAAAGGGGATAAGCCATGTAGTGTTGTTCACACGATTCAAATCGATGATCATCACGCAACCCATCAAGAATTTAGTATTCCTAGGGACAAGATACAATCAATGTTGAGTGCCTTTAAGTTAGTAGAATGGATGGATTTAGAAGAACGTAGATTTTTTATTTTTAAAAAGTAAAAACACCACTTCAAGTTATATATAAGATGAAGGTGGTGTTTTTTTATGTCAAAAAAAATTAAAACAATCATTATGTATGCACTAGCAATTACCGCAATATTAGGGGCATTTATGTTTAATCAAATAGCTTCAAAAAATGATTCAAAAGCCCTAGATGATTTATTTAATCCGGTGGCTGAACCTATTATTACTGATGATAATCCTTTATATGTTTTTGTAGATATAAAAGGCGCTGTACAATCACCAGGCGTTTATAAAATGGCAGCCAGTGATCGTGTTTATCAATTAATTGAGCGTGCGGGTGGCAGTTTAGGTGAGGCAGATTTAACCACAATTAATCAAGCTGCCATTTTAACAGATGGAAGTATTATCTATATCCCAACAACGGGTGAAAATATTGAAGAAGACTCAACCACTTTAATCAATATCAATACAGCATCTATTGACCAATTAATAACCCTTCCCAATATAGGTGAGGCAACAGCTAAAGCGATGATTGATTATCGAAATGAACAGCTTTTTGAAAGTAAAGAGTCGATATTAGAAGTGAGTGGAATAGGCGATGCAACATTTGAAGCTGTCAAAGATCTTATCACTTACTAATCACCGCGTTCATCACTTATTAATATGTTTTTTACTGTTTGTTTACGGTATGGATTACTGGTATTTATGGGTGGTAGGATTTGGTTATTTGTTATATGTTTTTAAAAACGATAAACAGCTGGCTGTTTTAACCGGAGGTGTCCTCCTGATTTATATTGGTGCGTTTTTACGTGTTCCCCCTTATCAAGAAACCTTTAATTCATTGAGTGGAGAAGTCATAGAAATCACTGAAAATGATGAGCGTTTTAAGCTAGTAGTCAACAATCATAAACGCAACACACTCGTCTATACAGAAGAAACTACTACAATAGGAGATTACGTCACAGTAACAGGAATATCACAACCCATTCCCACAGTCACTATCCCCTATCAATTCAACTATGAAAATTATTTAAAAAGCCAAAAAATTCATGGCATAATGTATGCGGATAGTTTACAAGTCGTAAAAGTTAGTGAACATAATGGGTTTAGAATGCGAGTATTTTCATATATTAATGAAAACTTTAGCGAATCAAAACCCTATATTAAAACCTTTATCTTAGCGGATAAAAGTGACTTTAATGATTCTCAACAAGCATTAATCAGTAATTTAGGCATTGCCCATCTTTTTGCAATCTCAGGATTACATATTAGTTTTATTAGCGCAACCCTCTTTTTTATCGGTCAAAAAATGATAAAAAACCCTATAGTGTTAGAAATTACGCTTTCGTTATTTATTTTGATGTTCATGGTTTTAACTGCATTTACACCATCGGTCATGCGTGCAGGGTTTATGAGTGTAATTTTGCTATTTAATAAGCGGTTTAGATTAGGGTATTCTCCAATTGATGTGTTAAGTATGCTTTGGATTGTCTTTTTGATTATGAATCCTTTTAGCCATTATAATACAGGGTTTACATTAACGTTTGTGGTGACGTTTATGCTGTTGTTAATCCAGCCTAAACTAAAACATATGCATCCTTTTAAGCAATCCTTTGTCATAAGCTTGCTTGCATTTTTGGTAACACTGCCGATTATTAGTGCAATGTTTGCTGAAATAAATATTATGACAATTGTCTTTAATTTAATATTTGTTCCGCTTATGATGTTGGTAATATTACCACTGACTTATTTAACGTTTTTCTTTGCGTTTTTAGAACCTATTCTTGTGATTGGTATTAAAGGGTATGAGTCAATCATGCAGATAACAGATCAATACTTAAGTGTAAAAATCGATTATTTCATTCCACCTGGTCTAGTGAGTGTCTTTTATTATGTCTTTTATTATTTGGTGTTAGCTTCAAAACGACATTTAGCTATTTATCACGTAACGTTTTTACTTTATTTATTACTAATAGCGTTTAAGGCATTACTCTCACCCTTTATTGATGTCTATATGTTTGATATTATGGGGGACGCATTTTTTATAAAAGATAGTCATAACCAGTGCAATATAGTGATTGATACCGGTATTGAAGATGATTATGAAACATTAAGTATCACCCTAAAAAAGCTCGGGATTAGAACCATTGATTATTTAATACTCACGCATAATCATGCTGATCATACTGGAGGAAGAGACTCACTGATAAAGCACTTTAATATTCAATCCATCATCACCAATCAAAATCAAATGGCCTATGATAATAGGTGGATTAGTTGTGGGAATTTAGATTTTTTTATAGTACCAAAAGAGAAAGATTATCGTGATGAGAATAGTAATGCAATCGTTCTTTTTATGCAAGTGCATGAGGAACGCTATTTATTTACAGGGGATATAGAAGCAAAAAGAGAGCATGATTTAATTCAAAATTATACATTAGACGCAACGATACTAAAAGCCCCTCATCATGGCAGCATTACATCATCAACAGAGGCTTTTATCGATGCTGTGAATCCCGATATTGTCCTCATACCCTCACATCGAGATAATCCGTTTAACCACCCAAGTGACATTGTTATCAACCGGTATGAATCAAGAAATATTGAAATGTTTAGACCAGATATCAATGGAACGGTAAGGTTCAGGTATTTTTTTAATGAAAAACAGAAAAAGTCGTTTAAACCGTAATGAGTGTGCTATAATATGGTAAGAGGTGGTATACATGAGTGAAAAGGTCATGCTTTTTTTTGGCGAAGACACCTTTTATATTAAGAATAAAGTAAAACAATCCATCAGAGAATTTGAGGCTGATGATTTTAATATTAGTACCTATGATTTAGATGAAGTTCTTTTAACAGAAGCGCTTAATGATGCATGGACCATTCCTTTTATTAGTGAAAGAAAGGTTGTTGTATGTCAAAATGCGCATTTTTTGAGTCCAACAAAACCGAAGAAAATGTTAAATCATAATGTAGACTATTTAAAAGAATATCTTGAAAATCCTGCTGAGAATACACTATTAATCATCACGGTTCCTCAACAAAAACTTGATGAGCGATTAGCCATTGTTAAACGGATTAAAAAGCAAGCAAAGGTTGTTGAATGCAAACTAAAAAGTGGGCAAGATTTAGTGGCATGGGCAAAAAGACAAGTCGGTAATTTAGGCATGACTATTGATCAAGATGCTTTAAGTGAGTTTATGAAAAGAGTATCTCATTCGACGGAATTTGCCTTTTTAGAAATGCGTAAACTTTTACTTTATGCTCAAAGTGAAAAACACATTGATAAACTTATGATAGAAAACGTTATTACTAAAAACATTGAAGATAATGTGTATGAAATTACCAATGCTATTTTAGCAAGAAATCATCAAGAAGCGCTTAGGATTTATAAGGATTTAACATTATATAGTGAAGATCCATTAAGAATATTAGGAATCATCATTCGTAAATATAGAGAGATGTTAGAAACAAAAATGGTCTTAGAAACCAATCAAGAACCCAATGCGGTACAAAATTATTTTAACGTCAGTAGTGGACGGGCTTATTATATGATGCAAAATGCTAAAAGTGTTCCTACTGAAAAAATTAAGTTACACCTTAAACATTTGGAAAAGTTAGACTATCATATTAAAACAGGACGTATTGATAAAAAAATGGCATTAGAATTGTTTATTCTAAGCACATAAAGGTATAAAAAAAGCCCTATCTTAGATAGGGTTTTCGTTTGTTATAGTGAGTTAACTAATGTTGATAAATGTGATTTTTGACGCGCAGCTTTATTTTTATGAGTAATACCTTTAGCCACTGCTTTATCAATTTTTTTGTAAGCAACACTTAAAGCTTCAACTGCTGCATCTTTATTATTTTCTGCAACTTGAGTTTCCACACGCTTGATTGCTGATTTTAATCCTGATTTAAAAGTAAAGTTCGATGAACGACGTTTTGCATCAGTTTTTACACGTTTTTTCTGTTGTTTGATATTTGCCATGGTTTCACCTCCGTCTCATAAGCGATACTATTTTAACAAATCGCAATCTAAAAAGCAATAAAAAACGCACTTATTACGTGTATTTATATCATGAATTTGTTATAATGCTTGCGAGGTGATTAGATGCCAGACATTAAAATCGGTCAATATGATTTATTTCAAGTCATTAAAGTAGATGTAGCGCATTATTTAATAAAAAATAAACATGCAACATTAGAGTTAAAAAAAGAAGAAGCAACTAAAGAATTAACTGTAGGAGAAAGTATAGATGTATTTTTATATATCGATCATTCTAAGGGCATAGCAGCTACAATGAAGACGCCTAAAATCGACATTTTCAATGCTGATTGGGTAGAAGTTGTAGAGAAAAAAGAAGGGTTAGGCGCATTTGTTGATATAGGATTAAATAAAGACATGCTAGTCTCAAAAGATGATTTACCACACTTAAAAAAAGCATGGCCAGCCATTGGCGGGAAACTGTTTTGTTATTTAAAAGTAAGTAGAAACCAAATGGTTGCACGTCCAGTCAGTCGTTTTCGTATGCGAGAATTTATAAAACCGGAGGAGCCATTAACAGTTGGTGAAAACTATGATGCTTTTGTGTTTAGTTTAGCCGATGAAGGGGTAGTACTTTTTACACCGATGGGTCATGAAGTATTTGTTTACTATAAACATTTAAGAAAAGATTATCAACTTGGTGCTAGTGTTGATGTAAAAATAACAGTTGAAAAAGATCCGCTTCATTATAACGGGACGTTAATTGAACAAAAAGAATTAATGCTTGAAGAGGATGCACAGCGTATTTATGATTATTTAAAATCTCAAGGGTCAATGCCGTTTACGGATAAGAGTGATCCGACAGCAATTTTTAATACATTTCATATGAGTAAATCTGCATTTAAACGTGCACTTGGACGTCTTTATAAAGAAGAATTGGTCACTTTAGAAGAGGACCGTACTGTCCTCAAAGAAAAACCGTTGTAAATTGTATACTTAAGCGTTATAATACTAAAAGCAAATATATAAAATGGTGATATTATGGGAAGAAAATTTGAAGTAAGAAAAGCCGCAATGGCAAAATCAGGATTACATAAAAGTAAACTTTATTCTCGTTTTGGTAAAGAAATCTACATTTGTGCACGCAATGGTGGAACGAACCCAGAAGCGAATTTAAGTTTAAAGCATCTTATTGAACGCGCAAAAAAACAACAAGTTCCAATGGATATTATTAAACGAAATATCGATAAAGCTGAAGGGTCAGGTGGCGAAGATTATCAATCAATTCGTTATGAAGGCTTTGGACCAGCTGGGAGTTCATTTATTGTCGATACTTTAACTGATAATGTAAACCGCACAGTTAGCGAAGTTAGACACTGTTTTACTAAAATTGGGTCTAAACTTGGGGTTAAAGGTTCGGTCGAACATATGTATGAGCACTTATCATATATTACAGTAAAAGGTATGGCAGCGGAGGACTTATTAGAGCTTTTACTCGAAGCGGAATTAGAAGTAAAAGATATCGAAGAAGTTGAGGACGGTGTTGAAATTACTGCGGATGGGTTTGAACTGGATAAGATTGAAACCGAACTGCGTAAAAATGACACACTCCATATTGAGGATAGTGAGGCGGGATGGTACCCTCTTGATTATGTTAATCTCTCAGGTGAAGATTTAGAAAAATATGAAAAATTTATGGATATGATCAATGAACTTGAAGAT
>Ga0075011_10000148_pt1 | contig 35608 bp, 31 predicted proteins | sample TARM_MetaG_T_14_FD_72354 | JGI IMG/M metagenome (GOLD analysis project Ga0075011, IMG submission 72354) | Freshwater microbial communities from Pennsylvania, USA, analyzing microbe dynamics in response to fracking - TARM_MetaG_T_14 | ecosystem: Environmental > Aquatic > Freshwater > River...
GAGCTCGACGGCACCTTCCCGAACCACGAGGCCAACCCGCTCGAACCGGCCAACCTCGTCGACCTGCAGCGGGCCGTCGTCGAGCACGGCGCGGACCTCGGCATCGCGTTCGACGGCGACGCCGACCGCTGCTTCTTCGTCGACGAGACCGGCCGCGCGGTGTCGCCGTCGGCCGTGACCACGCTCGTGGGCCTGCGCGAGCTGGCCAAGGAGCAGGCGGCCGGCCGGGCCGGAGACACGCCGGTGACGATCATCCACAACCTGATCACCTCGCGGGCGGTGGCGGAGACGCTCCAGGCCGCGGGGGCGACGACGGTCCGCACCCGGGTGGGCCACTCGTTCGTCAAGGCCCGCATGGCCGAGCACCAGGCCGTCTTCGGCGGCGAGCACTCGGCGCACTACTACTTCCGGGACTTCTGGTTCGCGGACACGGGCATGCTCGCCGCGATGCACGTGCTGGCCGCGCTCGGCGAGCAGCCGCACCCGATGTCGGCGCTGTCGCAGATGTACGAGCCGTACGCCGCCTCGGGTGAGATCAACTCCCGCGTCGCCGACGTCCCGGCCGCGCGCGCCCGCGTCCTCGACGCCTACCTGGCCGCCTACCCCGACCTGGAGATCGACGAGCTCGACGGCGTCACGGTCTCCCACTGGGGCAGCCAGCCGCGCTGGTGGTTCTCGCTGCGTGCGTCCAACACCGAGCCGTTGCTGCGCCTGAACGTCGAGGCGCAGGACGAGGACGTCATGGTCAAGGTGCGCGACGACGTCCTGTCGCTCGTCCGCGCGGAGAAGGAGACGCACTGATGGCAGATCTGAAGGCAGAGCTCGACCCCTGGGTGCGCGAGATCCTGCGCTGCCCGGTGACCGGCGCCGAGCTGGTCGACGGCGCCGGGCCCGACGGCGAGCCGGAGCTGCACTCCATCGATCCCCGGCGGCCCCTGGCCTACCCCGTGCGTGAGGGCATCCCCGTGCTGCTGGAGTCGGACGCGCGCGAGCTCTGACCGGGAAGCCGCACCACACCCTGCTCCAGGGGCCCGGGGCTCCAGGTCTCCAGGGCTCCAGGGCTCCGGAGCCCCGGACGATCGCGAGCCACGCGCTCAGACCTGCAGGCCCGCCGCGCGCCGGGTCGTGCGGTTGGCGTGGACCGTCCAGCGCGGCACCCACCGCCACAGGGCCCCGGCCGCCGCGGGGCTGAGGGCCCCGGCCGCCCAGATGCCCGCGGCGAGCGACCCCGCTGCCGCCCCGGCGGCCACGACGAGCGGGCCGAGCGTCGCGCCCGTGTCCTGGAGCGTGCGCCACAGGCCGAGGAACTGCGAGCGGCCGTGTGCGGGGGAGGCGTCCGCGCCGAGCGTCATGAGGATGCCCGATCCCATCCCGTTGCCGAGGCCGAGCAGCATCGCGGCGGCCGCGAGCGAGACGGCACCTCCCGTGAACGGCAGGGCCAGCATCGCGACGCCCATCACCAGCATCGACGGGATGCCCACCCAGTTGCGGCCGAAGCGGTCCATGATCTTGCCCGCGGGGTAGAAGAGCAGCATGTCCACCCCACCGGCGAGCCCGAAGATCAGCGAGGTCACCTCCGGGTCGAGCCCCAGGTGCTCGCCCCATAGCGGGATGACGGTGGTCCGCGCCCCGCGCACCGCGCCGATGAGCAGGCAGGCCAGCCCGAGGGTGCGGAAGAGCGGGGCGTGCGCCCGCAGCACGGAGAGGACGCTCGCCCGCGCGGCCCGATCCGTGCCGTCCGCCGTAGGGCCTGTGACGCCTGCTGTGACGCCTGACGTGGCGGCCCGCCCCGCGCGGCCGCCGTCGTCGTCCCCCACCACGAGCACGGTGACTGCGGCGGCCAGCGCGGCGGTGACGCCGAGGACGAACACCGCGCCGAGACCGGCCCGCGAGATGAGCAGGGCCCCCACGAACGGCCCGGCGAAGCTGCCGATGCGCCCGACGCCGGCGAGGGTCGAGAGCACCCGCGCGCGCCGGAGCGGGGGAGTGGCCTCGGTGAGGTAGGAGTGCCGCGCCAGCGCGAACACCGCCGCCGCGCCGCCCAGGACGACGACGGCGGCGCCGAGCACCACGAGGTTCGGGGCCAGCGCGGCCAGCACGAAGCCGCCCGCGCCGAGGACGCCGGCGAGCACCATCGCGACCCGGTCGCCGAGCCGGGCGGCCAGTGCGCCGGCGGGCAGGTCGGTGAGGATGGTGCCCACCGACATCAGCGCCGAGATCGCGCCGGCGCCCGCCAGGCTCGCCCCGAGGTCGATCGCCGTCGGTGCGATGACCGGGAGCAGGGCGCCCACCCCGGTCGAGAACAGGAAGGTGGGGAGGAAGGCACCGAGCACGACGGTGCGCAACGGGAAGAGCGAGGCGGTGGGTGCTGTGGGCATCGCCCCCATCTTGCCCGCGCCCGAGGGGCGGCACCCCGCCGAGCCTGAGCCCGTCGTCCGACGTCGGGTAGGTAGGCTTGTGACGCGCACACGGGAGCCCCCAGCGCCACCAGTCCCACCGACGACACGGGAGTTTCCATGTCCACGACAGCTGAGGCCCCGACGCCGGGCTTCGACGAGGTTCCCGGCCGGTACAAGGTCCGCTCGCTCGCCCTGGCCGAGGCCGGCCGCCACCAGATCCGCCTCGCCGAGCACGAGATGCCCGGCCTGATGGCCCTGCGCGCCGAGTACGGCGAGTCCAAGCCCCTCGCCGGTGCGCGTGTCGCCGGCTCCCTGCACATGACCGTACAGACGGCGGTGCTGATCGAGACCCTCACGGCGCTCGGCGCCGAGGTTCGCTGGGCGTCCTGCAACATCTTCTCGACGCAGGACGAGGCGGCCGCGGCCGTCGTCGTCGGCCCTGGCGGCACCCCGCAGGACCCGCAGGGCGTGCCCGTCTTCGCCTGGAAGGGCGAGACCCTCGAGGAGTACTGGGACTGCACCGAGCAGATCCTGCTGTGGCCCGCAGAGGGGGACGGCGCCGGGCACCGCGGCCCCAACCTGATCCTCGACGACGGCGGCGACGCCACCATGCTGGTGCACCTCGGGCTGCAGTACGAGCGCGCCGGCGTCGTCCCGCCGAACACCCTGCCGGGCGAACCTGACCACACCCAGGAGATGAACGTGGTCCGCGACGTGCTGCGCCGCGCCCTGGACGCCGACCCGCTGCGCTGGACCGAGGTCGCCTCGGGCGTCCTCGGCGTCAGCGAGGAGACCACGACGGGCGTGCACCGCCTGTATCAGCTCGCCGACGCCGGCGAGCTGCTCTTCCCCGCGATCAACGTCAACGACTCCGTGACCAAGTCGAAGTTCGACAACAAGTACGGCATCCGCCACTCGCTGCCCGACGGCATCAACCGCGCCACCGACATCCTGATCGGCGGCAAGGTCGCCTTCGTGGCCGGGTACGGCGACGTCGGCAAGGGTGCCGCCGAGGCCTTCCGGGGCCAGGGCGCCCGCGTCATCGTCTCCGAGATCGACCCGATCTGCGCCCTGCAGGCCGCCATGGACGGCTTCCAGGTGGCCCGTATCGAGGACGTCCTCGACGAGGCCGACTTCTTCATCACCACCACCGGCAACAAGGACGTCATCCTTGCCGAGCACATCGCGGCGATGAAGGACAAGGCCGTCGTCGGCAACATCGGCCACTTCGACAACGAGATCGACATGGCCGGGCTCGCGGCGGTCCCGGGCATCACCAAGACCGAGATCAAGCCGCAGGTCCACGAGTGGACCCTCCCGTCCGGCCGGTCCGTGATCGTGCTCTCCGAGGGCCGCCTGCTCAACCTGGGCAACGCCACCGGGCACCCGTCGTTCGTCATGTCGAACTCGTTCTCGAACCAGGTCATCGCGCAGATCGAGCTCTTCCTGGGCGCCGCCAGGCACGCCGAGGACCGCGTGTACGAGCGGCAGGTCTACCGCCTGCCCAAGGTCCTCGACGAGAAGGTCGCCCGCCTGCACGTGGACGCCCTGGGTGTTCGCCTGACCGAGCTCAGCAAGGAGCAGGCCGCCTACATCGGCGTCCCGGTCGAGGGCCCGTACAAGCCCGACCACTACCGGTACTGATCTCCCACCGGCACCGATCTCCTGCCGGCACCGATCTCCGACCCGTACCGAACCCCGACCCTTACCGAACTCCGCGGGCACGTCCGGGGGACATCCCCCGTACTGGTCGGCGGACTGCCCCGTGTCGCACGCGGCGCCGGGCCGGGAAGGTAGGAGCATGACCTCCATGCCCACCGTCCTGTCCGACGCCACCTGGCGTGAGTACGGCTACCTCGCGTTGTCCGCCCCGCTCGCCGCCGCGGCCTTCGCCTATGTGGTCGCCGTGCCGTCGGTGACCGCCGGGGTGATCGTCACCGTCGTCGGCCTCTTCGTCCCCGGTGCCCTGATCATCGGCGCACGGGGCTGGGGGCGGCTGTACCGCAGGCTCGCCGCCAACCTCCTGGACGAGCCCGTGGCCGAGCCCCCCGCCTTCGCGCGTCCCCGCGGGTTCTGGCCCACGCTGGCCGCGATGTGGACCGACGGGACCGGCTGGCGGACGCTGCTCTTCATGCTCGTGTCGTTCCCGCTGTCGCTCTTCACGTTCATCGTGCCGACGACGCTGCTCGCCACCGGGCTCGGCGCCGTGACCTATCCGCTGTGGTTCCGCTTCCTGCCCGAGCAGCAGGCCACCGACGGGACCTGGCACCGTGGCTCACAGTGGGGCACCGACTTCTTCATCGACACCCCGCCGCGCATCGCCCTGCAGGCCCTGGCCGGGCTGCTGCTCCTGCTGGCGTGGCCCTGGGTGGTGCGTGCCTTCGCGTCCGTGTGGCGCCTGCTGACCCGCACCCTGCTCGGCCCCACGGCCGGGTCGCTGCGCGTGGCCGCCCTGCGCGCCCAGCGCGCCGCCGTCGTCGAGGACGCCGACTCGCGCCTGCGCCGCGTCGAGCGCGACCTGCACGACGGCACCCAGGCCAGCCTCGTCGCCGTGGCCATGCAGCTCGGCGAGGCGCAGGACGTCCTGGCGTCCGGCGGTGACCCGGCGCTCGCGGCCGAGCTCCTCGACACCGCGCACACCTCCACCAAGGAGGCACTGGCCGAATTGCGCGAGATCGCTCGCGGCATCCACCCGCCGGCTCTCGACGCCGGCCTGGCCGTAGCCCTCGAGACGCTGGGCGCGCGCGCCCCGCTGCCCGTGACCGTTCACGTCGAGCCCGGTGCCGACGCCGGCCTGGCTCCGGCGGTGCGCTCCATCGCGTACTTCACGGTCGCGGAACTGATCACCAACATCGCCAAGCACGCCCGCGCCACCGGCGCGTATGTGCTGGTCACGCGTCCCACTACCGACACGCTGCACCTGCGGGTGCGCGACGACGGCCGCGGCGGCGCCGTCGTCGTCCCCGGTGCTCCCGGAGGGTCGGGGACCGGGCTGGCCGGGCTCGTCGAGCGCATCGCGACCGTGGACGGCACCTTCGCGCTGAGCAGCCCTGTGGGCGGGCCTACGGTGGTGGACGTGACGCTGCCGACCAGCACCCGCCCATGACGGGCGCCCTTCCCGCGAGGCCGTTGCGTGTCGTGGTCGCCGAGGACTCGGCGATCCTGCGCGACGGCCTCGTCGCGCTGCTGACCCGTCGCGGGCACGAGGTCGTCGCCGTGGCCGACGGCGAGGCGCTCGTGCGGGAGGTGACCGCCCGGGCTGCTGACGGCGCCCTGCCCGACGTGGTGGTCGCCGACATTCGCATGCCGCCGACCTTCACCGACGAAGGGATGCGGGCGGCGACCACGCTGCGCGCCGCCCACCCGGGGCTGCCGGTCCTGGTGTTCTCGCAGTACGTCGAGACGCGCTACGCCTCCCAGCTCCTCGCGGGCGGGGCGGGCGGCGTCGGCTACCTGCTCAAGGACCGCGTCGCGGACGTGCGTGACTTCCTGGACGGCCTCGCGCGCGTGGCGGACGGACAGACCGTCCTCGATCCCGAAGTGGTCACCCAGCTCATGGGTGCGACCGCGCAGGGCGACGCCGGGCTGGCGCGGCTCACCCCGCGTGAGCGCGAGGTGCTCGGTCTCATGGCGGAGGGGCGCAGCAACGGCGCGATCGCCGAGCAGCTCTTCCTCTCGTACGGGGCGGTGGAGAAGAACGTAGCGCAGATCTTCGCCAAGCTCGGCCTGGAGAACGACGCTGCCGACCACCGCCGCGTGCTGGCGGTGCTGCGCTACCTCGGCGCTTGAGCCGCGCGCGGCTTGGTCGGATAGGACGGCTGCGCGCCGAGCCCGGTCACCGCGATCGCTGCGACTTGCGAAGCCGCCGTGGCCGCTGCCATGAGCACCGAGCCGGCCGCCACGCCTGGGGCGGGACGCTGCGGCGTCTGGACCACCAGGTCCACGTTGATGGACCCGATGACCAGCACGTCCACGAGCGCGCTCGTCAACGGACCAGGGCCAGAGTACGGTCGGCCAGCTCGGAGATGCGCATCTCGGCGAAGCCGAACACCGCGGACCTGGTGCGGTCCTGCAACGGCTCCACCCAGTGGGCCGGCAGGGCATCGGCGCCGAGAAGGATGCCCATGATCGAGCCGACGGTCGCCGCGTTCGAGTCGGTGTCCCGGCCTCCCATGATCGTGTTACCCACGGCCACCGAGAAGTCGCCGCCGGACCACAGCAGGCCGGCCATGATCACCGCGGCGTTGGGGATGGTGTGCACCCACTCGTAGTGCCCGTAGGCAGCATCGAACTGCTCGAGCGCCTCCTCGAAGGAGATGCCGGAGTCGTGCAGGGCCCTCACGTGCGCGACCGCCTCGGCCAGCCGCGAGTGGGGCGGCAGCACGGCGTTCGCACGCTCGATCACCTCGAAGACGTCCGCGGCGTTGAAGGCGGCCGCGACCAGGGCGGCGGCCCACATCTCTCCGTATACCCCGTTCGCGCGGTGCGACAAGGTGGCGTCGCGGTACGCCGCGCGGGCGGCCTCGAAGTCCCGGCCAGGGTTGGTCCAGCCGAAGATGTCGGCCCGGATGAGCGCGCCGATCCACTCGCGGTACGGGTTGCGCACCTCGCCCGCCTGTTCCGGGTCGACCCCGTTCAGCAGGTTCATGTAGGTCGCGCGCTCGGCGGTGAAGACCCGCAGGTACGGCAAGTTGCGCAGCCACGCGTCCGCCACCTGGGACGGCCCGATGCCGGCCCCGTGGGTCTCCAGCATGTGCATCCCGAGGATGGGGTAGTCGATGTCGTCGTCGCGCTCACCACCGTTGATGCGGCCCTTGGTGGTGGTCGGCCACCAGGGCAGGAACGTGAAGTCCCGAGCGTCCTGGTCGGTCACGGTGAGGTAGTCCCGCATCGGGTACTCGTCGTGCCGCTCCAGCAGCTCGCGCACCGTCGCCGACGTCCAGCCCTCGATCGGCTTGCCCGCGTTGCAGGCGGCCACTCGGTCGGGACCACGGGCTCGGACGTGTCCGGACCCCAGCCGGCGGCGATGTCCTCCAGGGCCTCCGGTTCCACGTACGCCCAGTCCTCGCGGCGCGGGACCGTCAGGAGCTCGGCGTACAGCTCCTCGATGGCGGGCACCTGATCGGCGTCGGGCCCGGTGCCGATTGTGCCGACCGGCACCGACGCGTCAGGCAGCGCGACGAACCGGACCTCGAGCCCGGAGGTGTCATACCCTGACTCGCGGCGCTGCATGAGCTCGTAGCGCAGGTTGTCGTACGGGTTCAGCGGGTCGTGCGGGGTCTTGGGAAGCATCGGCAGCCTCATTTCGGTCAGCCCTTGACACCACCGGCGGTGAGCCCGCCGGAGAGCAGCTTTTCGGTGGCCAAGAACAGGATGATGACCGGGATGGTGAGGATCACCGAGCCGGCCATGAGGACGGTGGTGGGTACCTCGATGGAACCGGCCAGGCGCGACAGGCCGAGCGAGACGGTCCACGGCAAGCCTGGCGTGATGCTGCGCTCCTGGCAGCACGGCCGGCTCTACACCAACGACCCGGACTGCGCCGTGCTGCGCCCGCAGTTCGCGCGGCGCGAGGAATGGCTCGACGTCGTGACCAGGGCGGGCGGGCTGCGTTCCGTCTCCGATCGCCTGAAGAACCTGGACGACTGGGGCCTCGCGGCGACCCGCGCCCTGCTCGACGACCAGCCTCCCGCCCAGCCGCTGCCGGGCGGCATCGTCACCCTGGAGGTGCCGGCGTGAACCGCGCGACCCTGGCGACCGACCTCGAACCGCAGTTGACTCTCGTCTTCGGCGAGCGCGCCCAGAAGGTCACCGACGGACTGCTCGAGCTCGCCGGCAAGTGGGCCGCGCAACTGGACGCGAACCCGCGCCCCCTGCCGGACCAGACGACGTCGTACCTCATCACCTACGGCGACTCGATCCGCCGCGAGGGCGAGGTCCCGCTGCAAACCCTGCGCCGCACGCTGAACGAGGAGCTGGGCGGCGCCATCACCGACGTGCACCTCCTACCCACCTACCCGTGGACCTCCGACGACGGGTTCGCGGTGGTGGATCACCGCGAGATCGACCCGGCACTCGGCACCTGGGAGGACGTCGAGGCGCTGGCCAAGGACCGCAAGGTGATGCTCGACTTCGTCGCCAACCACATGTCGGCGCGGTCGCCCTGGTTCCAGGGCTGGCTGGCCGGCGACCCCCGCTTCGAGGGGTACTTCATCAAGCGCGCGGACGGCTTCGACGTCTCGCAGGTCACCCGCCCGCGCACCTCACCGCTGTTCCACACCTTCGACGGCGCGGACGGCACGGTCGAGGCGTGGACCACGTTCTCGGCCGACCAGGTAGACGTGAACGCCGGCGAGCCGCGACTGTTCATCGACCTGACCGACGTGCTGCTCGGCTACGTCGCTCGCGGCGCACGCACGATCCGTCTGGACGCCATCGGCTTCCTGTGGAAAGAGTCCGGCACGACGTCCATCCACCTGCCGCAGACGCACGCCCTGATCCAGGTGTGGCGGACCATCGTGGACCACCTCGCACCCGGGACCCTGCTGATCACCGAGACGAACGTCCCCCACAAGGAGAACATCTCCTACTTCGGCGACGGGACGAACGAGGCCCACATGGTCTACCAGTTCGCGCTGCCGCCGCTCGTGCTGGACGCGTTCGTCACCGGGGACGCCACGGTGCTCGGACGCTGGGCCGGATCGGTGGGGGTGGTCTCCCCGGCGGCGACGTGGTTCAACTTCCTGGCCAGCCACGACGGCATCGGGATGCGGCCCTCGGAGGGGCTGCTGTCAGACGACGCCCGCATGGCCCTGGCGGAGCGGGCCTGGGCGCACGGCGGCAGGGTGTCGATGGCCTCCAAGCCAGACGGTTCGGAGCGGCCCTACGAGCTGAACGTCTCCTACCTGGACGCGCTCTCGGAGCCGGGCGCACCCGATGCCGAGTACGTGGCGCGTGCGCTGGCCGCGCACTCCATCCTGTTCTCGCTGGTGGGGGTGCCGGCGATCTACGTCCACTCGCTCTTCGGGTCGACGGGCGACGCGGCCGGCATGGAGTCCTCCGGGATCGCGCGCCGCATCAACCGCGCCAAGCTGGACGCCGACGCACTGGCCGCCGAGCTGTCGTCGGACACTCGCCGCAGATCCATCTTCGCGGGGCTCAAGCAGATGCTCCAGGTGCGGGCGGCCCAGCCCGGGTTCGCGCCGTTCACCCCCCAGGAGGTGTCGGTGGTCGACGGACGGGCGATGGTGGTCCGGCGGGCGGCCGGCACCCCGGACGAGATCGTGGCAGTGACCAACGTCTCCGACGTGCCGGTGGCGCTGCCTGGTGTGGTGGGCACGGATGTGCTCACCGGCCAGACCGTGACCGATCCCGTGCTGTCGGCGCACGAGTTCGTCTGGGTGAGGGTGTGACGTGATGCGAGTGGTGTGTGCGCCGGATTCCTTCAAGGAGTCGATGACGGCGCTGGTCGCGGCGGAGGCGATGGCAGAGGGCGTGCGACGGGTGGTTCCCGGCGCCGACTGCGTCGTCGTCCCGATGGCCGACGGCGGGGAGGGCACGGTCGAGGCCCTGCAGGACGCGCTCGGCGGGTCGCCGGTCTCGGTCGGCGTTCACGACGCGCTGGGGCGCCCGGCGACCGCCGCGTACACCTACGTGCAGGAGCGGCGGCTGGCTGTGATCGAGCTGGCTGCCGCGTCGGGGCTCGAACTGATTGACGTCGCAGACCGGGATGTGCTGCGGGCCTCCACCTTCGGCTCTGGCGAGCTGATCCGCGACGCCCTGGACCGGGGCGCCCGGCGGTTCATCGTGGGTATCGGCGGCTCGGCCACCAATGACGCGGGGGCCGGGCTCTTCGCCGCCCTGGGGGTCCGGTTCCTGGACGCCTCGGGAGCCGAGCTCCCGGCGGGCGGGGCGGCGCTCGCGCGCCTGACCTCCGTCGATCTCTCCGGGCTGGACCCGCGCATCGCGGAGGCGGAGTTCGAGGTGGCGGTGGACGTCGACAACCCGCTGCTCGGCGCCCGGGGCGCGTCTAGGGTCTTCGGTCCGCAGAAGGGCGCTACAGAGGCGGACGTGGCGTTCCTTGACCGGGCGCTGGGTCAGTGGGCCGACGTCGTGGAACCAGCCGTGGGCCGCGCGGTCAGGGACCTGCCTGGGGCCGGGGCCGGGGGCGGTGTAGGCGCTGGGTTCGCAGCCCTCACGCGGGCCACGCTCCGTCCGGGCGTGCAGATCGTGATCGACGCCGTGCGACTCGGCGAGCTGGTGACCGGAGCCGACCTGGTGCTCACCGGGGAAGGCCGCATCGACGTCCAGACCCTCAGTGGCAAGACGCCCTGGGGCGTCGCCCAGGTGGCGATCGAGGCCGGGGTTCCCGTCGTCGTGCTCGGCGGCTCCGTCGCCCCCGAGGCCCGCGCGCTGCTCGACCGCGGTGTGACCGCACTGCTGTCCATCACTCGCGGCGCCACCACCCTGCCTGCCGCCCTCGCGGACGGACCGGCGAACCTCGCCGACACCGCGGAAGCCGTCGTCGCCGTCTGGGCGGCCGCGCGGGGCGGGCGGCAACGCCGTGGGAGCGACTACCAGGACGGTGGTTGCTCCGTGGTGCCGCCGATGCCGTAGGGGAGGCGGTGAAGCGCGACCGCCTGCTCGGCCGCGCGGTCGCGGTTGCGCAGGCCGACCCGGAGCTCGCGCTCCCTGCGCTCGTGCAGCACCGCGTGGAGGAACGCCTCGGGCGGCGTCCCGAGCGGGGGAGCGGGGGCCACGTACGGCTCGACGCGGGCGGCGAGCTCGTGCGCCAGCGCGGTCCGGGACGAGGGCGCCAGCCGCGGGCCGCGGTCGAGGAAACGGCGTGCGGCCAGGGCCAGGCCGTCGGGCAGACGGCGGATGTCCGCCGTGCGGGCCCAGCCCGCCAGCGCGGCCGGCATCCGCAGCGGCACCTGCCAGCCCTTGCCGCCCCGCACCCGGATCACATACGTCCCCGCCACCATGTCGCCCAGGCGCTTTCCCTTCGCGTTCGCGAGCGAGGCGATGAGAGCGACGCCGCCGAAGGTCAGCCACAGCTCGCCCACCCCGACCAGCGCGCGGATCAGGGCGTGCCGGAAGCGGACCGGACCGCCGTCGTCGAGCACCACCCGCACGCCGGTCGCCAGCTTGCCGAGCGACCGCCCGCGGCTCAGCGTCTCCACGGTCACGGGGAGACCGACGAAGGTCGCGACCATCACGACGACGCCGCCGGCCTGCGCCCACTGGGCGTTGACCTCCTCGATGCTCACGCCGACCAGGATCCCGAGCGCGATCAGCACCGCGACCGTGACGAGCACGTCGATCAGGGCACCGAGGGCGCGCGTGACGAACGAGGCCGGGCGGGCGTCCAACACCACACCCTCGCCGATGAGGATGCCGTCGTGGCCGATGGTCTGCGTCGTCATGCGTTCCTCGCGGGATCGGGAGCGGGCCTTGTGGCAGGGTAGCGGCCGTGGACCTCGACGCCTTCACCACCGTGCACGCACCGGCCTGGAACCGGCTCGCCGCGCTGGTGCGGCGTCGCCGACTCGACGGCGGTGAGGCCGACGAGCTGGTGCGGCTCTATCAGGAGGTCGCCACGCATCTGTCGACGGTGCGCTCCGCCGCGCCGGACCCGGTGCTCGTCACTCGCCTCTCCGACCTCTTGACGCGGTCGCGGGCAAGGATCGCCGGCGCGCACGACCCGGCCTGGTCGGACGTGCTGCGCTACGTCACGGTGACCGTCCCTGCCGCGCTGTACCGCGTGCGGTGGTGGACGCTCGGCGTCACCGCCGCCTGCGTGATCGTCGCCGTGGTGGCCGGGTTCCACGTCGCGAACAACCCCGAGGCGCTCGCGGCGATGGGAACCCCGCAGGAGCGGCTCCACTACGTCCACGAGGCCTTCGCCGCCTACTACGCCCCGCAGGCGTCCTTCGCGGCGATGGTGTGGACCAACAACGCCTGGATCGCAGCCCAGCTCGTCGCCTTCGGCATCACCGGGGCCTGGCCGCTCTACGTGCTCGCGCAGAACGCGGTCATGGTCGGCGCGATCGGCGGGCTGATGGCCTCCTACGGCGAGCTCGACACCTTCCTGACCCTCATCGCGCCGCACGGCCAGCTCGAGCTCACCGCCGTCTTCGTGGCCGGGGCCGCTGGTCTCAAGACGTTCTGGACGCTGATCGACCCCGGCCCGCGCAAGCGCTCGGTCGCCCTCGCGCAGGAGGGCAGGGCCCTGGTGACCTGCGCGGTCGGGCTGACGGGGGCCCTGCTGCTCTCCGGCCTGGTCGAGGGTTTCATCACCGGCTCGGAGCTGCCCTGGTGGCTCAAGATTGTCATCGGCACCGTTGCGCTGGGCCTGTACTGGGCGTACGTGCTGGTCCTGGGCCGTTGGGCCGTGGCCGCCGGCCACACCGGCGACGTGTCCACCGACCAGGCCGGGGCCGTGCTCCCCACCGCGGCATAGGCCGGGCCTCGGTCGAGGCCGGACCAGCGCAACGGGGTCGTGCTTGTGTCGCCGGGTCGTGCTTGTCTCGCGGGGTCGTGCCGTTGATGGCACGACCCGGCAATAGCAGCACGACCCCACCCGAGATCGGCCCGCCCGAGATCGGCCCGCCCGAGATCGGCCCGCCCGAGATCGGCCCGCCGCGATGGAGGTGCGGCTCGACGGGGGGCGGCTCGACGGGGGGCCGCTCGACCGGTTCTGTCATCGGCCCGGTGTCAGAGCCGGCCGGCGGCCTTGAGGGACAGGTAGGTGTCGGCCAGGCGGGGCGGGAGGTCACCGGGGAGGGCCTCCACGACCTCGGCCCCGAACCGCCGCAGCACGCCGGCGACGGCGGTGCGCTCCAGGTCCCCGCGGGCCGCGGCGGCGGCGTCGTACACGGTGCCCGGGTCACGACCGGCGCGCAGGCCGGCCACCTCCGCGTCGGCGACCGCGGCGACCACCACCTGATGGGTGCCGGAGAGCTCGTCGATCACGGTGAGCAGACCGGTCTCGACGGCGGCCGGGTCCAGCGCGGTCAGCAGGACCACCAGTGCACGCTGCGAGACCCGATCACGCACCTGGGACACCAGGCCGGGCCAGTCGGTCTCGAGCAGGCGCGGCTCGACGACGGCGAGGGCGTCGGCGAGCTCCGGCAGCAGCCGCGGGCCGGACGCCCCCGCGACGCGGGCACCGAGCGCCCGGTCGAACGCGATGACCTGGACGCGGTCTCCGGCGCGGTCGGCGAGCGCGGCGAGCAGCAGCGCGGCCTCGATCGACGCGTCGAGCCGCGGGGCGCCGGTGCCGCCGGACCCCGTGCCGATCCGCGTGGCCGAGGTGCGGCCCGTGTCCAGCACGATGAGCACGCGACGGTCGCGCTCCGGCCGCCAGGTCCGCACGACGACGTCGCCACGCCGTGCGGTGGCCCGCCAGTCGATCGAGCGGACGTCGTCGCCGACCACGTACTCGCGCAGCGAGTCGAACTCCGTGCCCTCGCCGCGGACCTGGACGGCGGAGCGGCCGTCCATCTCGCGCAGTCGGGCGAGCCGGGACGGCAGGTGGCGGCGCGAGGCGAACTCGGGCAGGACGCGGAGCCGGGCAGGCACCGGGAGGGAGGCCTGGCGCCCGGCGAGGCCCAGCGGCCCGGACGTTCGGATCGTCACCGGTCCGGCGGGCCGCTCGCCGCGTCGGGTCGGCCGCAGCGGCGTGACCAGCCGGGCGCCGTCCCCCGGGCGCAGGTCGACGCGGTGCCGGGCCGTGCGGACGGTGCGGGCCGATGTCGCGGCGACCGGGGCAGGCCGCTCCCGGGGGTGGCCGACGTCACCGGCGCCCCCGCTGTCTCCGGTGCCCCGGCTGTCCGGAGTGTCCCGGCTGCCCGGGGTGTCCCGGCTGCCCCCGGGCTCCGGGGCATCCACCGGGCGCAGGCCGTCGTCGGCCACTGACGGCGGCCAGGCGTCGCGGACCAGTGCCCGCAGCCGCCGTCGGCCCTGGTGGACGACCGTCAGCTCGCTGCGCGCGGTCTCACCCAGCCGCACCGCGGCCGGCACCCGGCGGGTGAGCGCGACCCGGCGTGGTGAGGCCGCAAGGAGTGCGTCCGCGACGCAGGCCACGAGCACCACGGCCGCCCAGATCACCACGGTGCCGGGCACCGGCCACAGCAGCACCGGCACGATCCCGGCCCCGGCCAGCAGCAGGGCGCGCCACCTCACGACCACGAGCGGCCCACCTCCGGACCGGCGGCTCCTGCCGTCCCGCTCCGCGCGACGGCACGGGGCTGCGTCGGCCTCGTTGCGGACCTCACCGCGGCGCCGGGCTGCGCGGACCTCGTCGTGGCACGGTGCTGCGCGGACGTTGCCGTGGCCGGGGGTTGTGCCGACGTCGTCGTGGCACGGTGCTGCGCGGACGTTGCCGTGGCCGGGGGTTGTGCCGACGTCGCCGCGGCAGGGGGCTCTGCCGACCTCATCGAGGAACGGGGCTGCGCCGGTCTCACCGTGGCACCGGGACCGTGGCGAGGATGGACGACAGAACACCCTCGGCCGTCACGCCCTCGAGCTCGGCCTCCGGGCGGAGCTGGACCCGGTGGCGCAGCGTCGGGTGGGCGAGCGCCTTGATGTCGTCGGGGGTGACGTAGTCGCGCGCGTTCAGCCACGCCCAGGCGCGTGCGGTGGCGAGCAGGGCGGTGGCGCCGCGCGGCGAGACGCCGAGCGAGAGCGACGGCGACTGCCGCGTCGCCCGGCACACGTCGACGGTGTAGGCCAGGACCTCCGGGGCCACGGTGACGCCGCGCACCTCGGCGCGGGCGGCGGCCAGGTCTGACGGGCCCGCGACGGGGCGCACCCCCGCGCCGGCAAGGTCGCGGGGGTCGAAGCCCGTCGCGTGCCGAGCCAGGACCTCGATCTCCTCGTCGCGCGCCGGCACGGGCAGCACGACCTTGAGCAGGAAGCGGTCGAGCTGCGCCTCGGGCAGCGGGTACGTGCCCTCGTACTCGACCGGGTTCTGGGTCGCGACGACGACGAACGGGTCCGGCAGCGGGCGCGGCACGCCGTCGACCGAGACCTGCCGCTCCTCCATCGCTTCGAGCAGCGAGGCCTGCGTCTTCGGGGGCGTGCGGTTGATCTCGTCGGCGAGCAGCAGGTTCGTGAAGACGGGGCCCTCGCGGAAGGAGAACTCGGCAGTGCGGGCGTCGTAGACCAGCGAGCCCGTGACGTCACCGGGCATCAGGTCGGGGGTGAACTGCACGCGCTTGGTGCCGAGGTCGAGCGAGGCGGCCAGGGAGCGCACGAGCAGCGTCTTGGCGACTCCTGGCACGCCTTCGAGCAGCACGTGGCCCGAGCACAGGAGCGCGACGAGCAGGCTGGTCACCGCGCCGTCCTGGCCGACGACGGCCTTGCCGACCTCGGTGCGCACGGCCAGGAGGGCGCGGCGGACCGCCACGGTGTCGGGCCCGGGGACGGATCCGGGGGCGGATCCGGGGGCGGATTCCTTGTTCGGGGTCGTGGCCGGGGTCGTGGTCGACACGTGGTCCTCGGGGGTGGTCACGGGCGGTGAACCTCGCTCTCCAGGTCGTCGAGCTGCCGTGCCAGCGCGGCGAGCGCTGCGTCGTCGGCGGGTGGGGGTCCGTACAGCAGGCGGGCGACGTCCTGCGGATCACGCCCGGTGGTGCGCACGACGGCGGCGCTGAGCGTGGGGCCGTCGGCGGTGCGCGGCACGCCAAGGCGTCCCGCGATGTGGTCGGCGCAGGCGGCGCGCAGCGCGGCGGCGGCGTGGCCGCGGGCGCCTGCCCGGCGGTAGAGACGGCCGCGGCCGCGGGTGGCCTCGGCGGCCGGCACGACGACCGGCAGGTCCTCGGTCACAAGCGGTCCGAGCCGGCGGGCCCGCCACGCGGCGGCGACGAGCGCGCACAGGAGCGCCCACAGCGCGACAGGCCCCGTCCACCCGGGCAACATGCCCGCGTCGGGGGAGACGCCGGCCCCGGTGCTGACGTCGAACGGGTCGGGCACGAGCCACACCACGCGCTCGGTGCCGCCGAGCAGATGCAGCGCCAGGGCCGCGTTCCCCGCGGTGACGATGTCACCGTTGCGCAGCACCGCAGGGTCGGCGACCGCGGTCACCGTGCGCGTTCCGCTCCCGGGATCGACCTCGACCTGGGCCACCGCGACGGCGGCGCCCGGTCCGGCGGGCCAGCACGCCTGCACCCCGCCGCCACGCACCTCGAGACCGGCGAAGATCTCCAGCTCGCCGGCCGCCACGGCGGCGGGCAGCGTGCACCCGGGCGGGCGCACGCCGCCGACGGGGACGTAGGTGAGGCCGACCGCGCCGTCGGTCGCGAGGTCCAGGAGCGTGCCGCCCGGCTCTACGAGGACCAAGGTCGCGGGGACGCCCGCGATCGCGGCGGCCTGCTCGTGCGTCAGCATCGGCGAGGGCGTGACGAGCAGCGTGGTGCCCGGGCCGGCCGCCCGCACGGCGGCGCCCACGGTGGTCACGTGCCGCACCTCGACGCCCTGCCGCCGCAGCACTTGCGCGAGCGCACGCGAGCCCGCCGGCGCGGTCGAGTCGGGGGCGTAGGCGGTGTCCGACGTCGACGGACGGGTCACGGCCAGGGCGCCGACGACGAGGGCGAGGACGGCCAGCACCAGGAGCGACCAGCGTGCCCGGCGCCACCGACGCCGGGCACGCCCGGACGCCGTCGTGCCGTCACCCACGACCACCCCGGCGTACGAGGACACGCGCTCGGTCGCGGCCGGCACCGGCGGGGGAGCGGGCGAGCGCGCCGGTGCCGTCATGCCGCACCACCGCCGACGCCAGTGCCGGCCGCGGTCACGGCAGATACCCGGGCGGCTGAGACCTGCGCGTCCAGCTCACGCACCCGCCCGTCGTCGGCGGAGGCCGCCGGGTGCTCCCCGTAGACGACGTCGTCAAAGAGGCGGGCTCCGGCGTGGAGCGCCTCGGCCAGGCCGGGCAGGCGCACGGCGGCGTCCGCGGCGGCCTCCTGCGCCGTGCGGCCCGGTTGCTCGTCGAGGACGGCCCGCTCCTCCAGCCCGCGCACCACGGCCCGGAACCGCTCGGCCACCGCGAGGGGCCAGTCGCCGCGGGCGGCGGCGGACTCGGCGGCGGCCCGCATCTGCGCCGCGGTGCGGGCGTCGTCGGCCGCGAGGACGGGGGCGCTGCGGCCCTTCCGGGAGAGGCGCACCGGCCCGGCCACCCAGCGGGCCACCAGGACGACGGCCACGACAACCACCAGCACGCCGAGCAGCAGCTGCCAGGGCGGGAGCGAGAGGGCGGGAGCGCCGTCGAAGAGGCCCAGGAACCACTCCCACAGCCGCAGGAGCCAGGAGTCGTTGCGGGCGTACTCGGGGCGCGCGAGCTCCTCGACGATCCACCGCCGGGCCGTGGGTCGGTCCGGGGTCACGGGCACGTCGGACCGGAGGGCATCGGCACGCAGGACACCGGCACGCAGGACGCCGGCGCCCAGGGTAGCGAGGAGCGCTGCGGCGCGCACGCGTCACCGCCTCCCGGTGTCGCGCCCGCGACGGGGCCGGAGCGGCACGGGCGTCAGCCGTTGCGCTCGGCCGCCGCGGCGGTCAGGCTCACGTCGAGGCCCTCCCGGCGCATGCGCAGGTCGATGTACAGCAGGGACACCACCCCGGCCAGGAAGATCGTCGTGATGGCCGTGCCCACCACGGTCGTCAGGATGGTCGTGACGGTCAGCGCGGCCATGGAGCCGCCGCCACCGGCGGCGAGGACGCTGGCGAGCGCGCTGATCGGCACGGCGACGATCTGCGAGATCACGCCGACGATGACGGAGGCCAGCAGGTTGATGCCGAAGACGCGCCAGAACGACCCGCGGGTCAGCAGCCACGCCCGGCGGACGGTCGCGAAGATCCCGGCGTTCTCGAGCGCGAGGGCCGGCGGCACCAGCAGCAGGCGCGTGGACAGCCAGACCGCCGCGACGACGGCCAGCACGATCAGCAGCACCGCGGTCCAGGCCGCGAGGGCGCCGGAGACGTCGGCCAGGAACATGACCGCGAGCACGCCCAGCGCCGTGAAGGCGGTGGCGGCGACGACGAGCACCACGGTCTGCAGCAGCGACCAAGCGACGAGCAGCCACACGCGCGGGCTGACGCGGTCCCAGACCTGCCGTACCGAGGCGCGGTCGCCCAGGACGGACCGGGAGACGGACACCGTCAGGAGACCGTTGACGATCGGGCCGGCCAGCAGGAAAGCCAGGCCGGCGCCCAGGGCGGTCGCGTAGAGCTGGGCGAGGTCGCCCCCGGTGAAGCCGAGCTCGACGCCGGCGCCGGCCAGCGCCGGGTCGTCGAAGACCGGGCTCACCCAGCTCGTCACGAGAGGGGTGATCACGTGCCCCACGAGCGTGCCGACGAGCGTCGCGGCCAGGATCACCAGGGTGGCGAGGCCCAGCATCACCGCCGGGTTGTGCCGCACGGCCGCGAAGGCGCCGTCGTAGATCTCGCCGAGCGTCAGCGGGCGCAGCGGGACGATGCCCGGCTTGTCGGCCTGCGGGCGGTACGCCCCTGCGGCCGGCATGCCGTAGGGAGTCGGCGCGCCGTAACCGGGCTGGCTGCCGTAGCCGGGCTGGCTGCCGTAGGGGGTCGGCGCGCCGTGGCCGGGCTGGCTGCCATAGGGAGTCGGCGCGCCGTAGCCGGGCTGGGACCCGTAGCCGGGCTGGGACCCGTAGCCCGGGGCGGCGCCGTACCCGGGCGGCGCGGGCGGCACCTGTCCGGCGCCCGGCTGCGCACCCTGCGGCGTGGTGGGCTGTCCCGGCGGGGGAGAGGCGTACTGCCCGTACCGCGGCGGCTCACCCCAGCCCGAGGGCGGCGCGACGGGCGGCACCACCGAGGGCTGCGCGGGTGCGGCAGGCGCCCGCTCGGGGCTCTGTTCGGGGCTTTGCTCGGGGCTGGTGCCGGGGCGGTCGACGTCGGGCTGCTCGGGCGTGCTCAAGGCTCTCCCTGGTGGGGCGGGCGGTCAGTGCGCACGACGATAGCGTGCGCACCCTGGTCACGGGCGCCCCTTCCGATGGATCTGCCTGGCAGACTGGTCGCATGAAGCCTCGCGTCCTTGTCGTCGACGATGACACCGCGCTGGCGGAGATGATCGGCATCGTCCTGCGGGGCGAGGACTTCGAACCGGTCTTCTGTGCCGACGGCGACGGCGCCCTTGCCGCGTTCCGTGTCGCGCAGCCCGACCTCGTGCTCCTGGACGTCATGCTCCCGGGGAAGGACGGCACGCAGGTGTGTCGCGAGATCCGCGCCGAGTCCGACGTCCCGATCATCATGCTGACCGCCAAGAGCGACACCGTCGACGTCGTCCACGGCCTCGAATCGGGGGCCGACGACTACGTGCCCAAGCCCTTCAAGCCCAAGGAGCTCGTCGCCCGCATCCGCGCCCGCCTGCGCCGCACCGAGGACCCGGGCCCCGAGCGGCTGCTCGTCGGCGACCTGGAGATCGACGTCACCGGCCACGCGGTCACCCGCGACGGTCAGCGCATCGGCCTCACCCCGCTCGAGTTCGACCTGCTCGTCGCCCTCGCACGCAAGCCGTGGCAGGTCTTCACGCGCGAGGTGCTGCTCGAGAAGGTGTGGGGCTACCGGCACTCGGCGGACACGCGCCTCGTCAACGTGCACGTGCAGCGGCTGCGCTCCAAGGTCGAGCGCGACCCGGAGAACCCTGAGGTCGTCCTGACGGTCCGCGGCGTCGGCTACAAGGCGGGCGCTCCCCGCGGATGAGGCACTGACGGTGGTCCGGCGATGACCCTCCGGGACGTGTGGAGCAGGGTTCGGCTGATCCTGCGCGGCGCCCTGCACCGGTGGCGCGGCTCGATGCAGGTCCGCGTGGTCACGTCGGCGCTCGCGGTCGGCGTGGTCACGGTCGCCCTGCTCGGGACGTTACTGTCGACGACGGTGCGTGACGGCCTCTTCGAGCAGCGCATCGCGCAGCTCGACCAGGAGTCGGCCCGCGCGACGGTGATCGTGCAGGAGCAGTTCTCCTCCTCGCCGATCTCGACGACAGCGGACGTCCAGGCGCTGGTCTTCTCGCTGGTCGACCCCCGGCGCAACGGTGCCGCGAGCGCCATCGGCTCGCTGCTGGCGTCCGCCCGCGACACCGCGCTGCCGGGGCAGGGCATCAACGACGCCCAGACGTTCACGGGCCTGAGCCAGGTGGTGTCCCCGGAGCTGCGGGCTCTCACGCTCGAGTCCCAGCATCAGATGTGGCAGTCGGTGCAGATCCCGGAGGAGCTGACCGAGTCGGGCCAGGTGGAGCCGGGCGTCGTCTTCGGCTCCGTGGTCGAGGTGCCGACGGCGGGACGCTTCGGCCTCTACACCCTGTACTCGCTGCAGCCGGAGGCCGAGACGCTGCGCTTCGTGCAGCGCACCCTGGCCGTGGGCGCGCTCGCGATCGTCGCGCTCATCGGCGTCATCACCTGGCTGGTGACGCGGCAGGCGGTCATGCCCGTGCGCCGCGCCGCGGCCACCGCGGCACGCCTGGCCGACGGCCACCTCTCGGAGCGCATGCCCGGCAAGGGCTACGACGAGATGGCGACGCTCGCGCGGTCGTTCAACGAGATGGCGGCCAGCCTCCAGGACCAGATCCGGCAGATGGAGGCGCTCTCGGCGGCGCAGCGCCGCTTCGTCTCCGACGTCTCGCACGAGCTGCGCACGCCGCTGACCACGATCCGGATCGCCGGCGAGATCCTCCACGCCTCGCGCGACGAGCTCGACCCCGCCGCCCGGCGCTCGGCCGAGGTGCTCCAGCAGCAGCTCGACCGTTTCGAGGAGCTGCTCTCCGACCTGCTCGAGATCTCGCGTTTCGACGCCGGGGCGGCGGTCCTCGACGTCGAGCAGTGCGACCTGGAGACGATCGTGTCCGCCGTCGTGGACACCGCGACGCCGCTCGCGGAGCGCAAGGGCGTCTTCCTGTCGGTGACCCTCCCGGAGGAGAAGCCGGTCGCCGACGTCGACCCCCGTCGCGTCGAGCGCATCCTGCGCAACCTCGTCACCAACGCGATCGAGCACGCGGAGGGCAACCCGGTGGAGATCACGGTGGGGCGCAACGAGCAGTCGGTGGCCGTCGTCGTGCGGGACCACGGTATCGGCATGACGCCCGAGGAGGTCGCGCACGTCTTCGACCGGTTCTGGCGCGCCGACCCGGCCCGCGCCCGGACGACCGGTGGCACCGGTCTGGGCCTCGCCATCTCCCTCGAGGACGCGCACCTGCACGCCGGCCGCCTGGAGGCGTGGGGCAAGCCCGGCCACGGCGCCAGCTTCCGCCTGGCGCTGCCCCGGCGCGCGGGGCTGCCGGTCGACGCCCCGCCGCTGCCGATCGTCCCCGAGCCGCGGGCGTTCCCCTCCATGCCGACGGGCCAGATCCCCGTGATCCTGCCCGAGGGCCCGACGCCCACCGCCATCCCCGACCTCGGTGAGCTGCCCGCCGCCGACCACGAGCCGGAGTCCGACCACGAGCCGGAGTCCGATCACGAGCCGGAGTCCGATCACGAGCCGGAGTCCGATCACCAGCCTGAGTCCGGCGGCGACGCCGGGGCCGACGCCCCGGAGCCGGCCGGGCACCCGTACGCCTGGAGGGTGCGCCCATGACCCCCGCCCGACCCCGGACCGCGTCGCTCGCCGCAGCGCGCTCGGGCCTGCTTGCCGCGGTGCTCGCCCTCGCGCTGCTCGCCGGCTGTGCCGCCATCCCCACGGCCGGGCCCGTGCGCCAGGGCGGGGAGGACGTCGTCTACGCCGGCGACATCGGCATCATCGCCTCCGGCCCGGCGAACGACGCCGAGCCGGAGGACATCGTGCACGGCTTCCTGCTCGCGGCGGAGGCCGGTCCGACGTCGACCGTGCCCTTCGCGGTGGCGCGCGAGTACCTGATCGGCGCGGCCCAGACCAGCTGGCAGCCCCACGACCAGGTCTTCGTCCTCGACGGCCCGCTCCAGGTGGGCAGCCCGGAGATCGCCGACGACAGCCCGAACCGGGCGGTCGTGCGCGCGACGGGAACCGTCGTCGCCTCCGTCGACGCCCGCGGCGTCTACACCGAGGAGCCGGTCCCGACCCGGCGCGAGGTCACCTTCGAGCTCGCGCGTACCGACGGGCAGTGGCGGATCCTCACCCTCGAGGACGGGCTGCTCATGCCGGCCCAGGTGTTCACCTCGACGTTCCACCGCACGCGCCTCTACTTCCCGACGCCGGACTGGCAGTACTGGGTGCCGGACCAGCGCTGGTTCCCCCAGCAGACGTGGCGCACCAACGCCGTCCAGGAGCTGCTCACCGGGCCGCCGGACTGGATGGGCGGCGCCGCCACGAACGTGCTCCCGCCCGGGACCGCCCTGGCGGTCAACTCCGTGACGATGGACGACGACGGGCGCTATCAGGTTCCCCTGACCGACCACGTCGGCAACGCCTCGGGCGAGGAGCGGGGCATGTTCGCCGCGCAGGTCCAGGCGACCCTGACCACCGGTGCGGTCGGCGGGTCTCGCGTCACCCTGCTCGACAGCACCGGACCGGTGGTCCCCGTCGAGGTGCCGCAGCCGCGCATCCCGCGCACGCCCGGGCAGGCCCTCGTCCTGCACGGCGGGCGGTTCTGGACCATCGTCGGCCGCGGCCTGCAGATCCACCCGCTGCAGCCGGACCTCAGTGAGATGAACCCGACGGCGATGGCGGTCGGGCAGGACACGGAGACCGTGGTGCTGCGCGACGACAGCTCGCGGCTCGTGCGGGTCAGCGACGAGGAGCCGACCGTCCTGCTCGAGGGCTCCAACCTGATCGGTCCGTCCATCGACCGCTTCGGGTACGTGTGGAGCGGCGAGAGCGACGGGCGGGTCGTGGCGGTCGCTCCCGACGGCACCGTCCAGCCGCTGAGCGCCCACTGGCTCGAGGACCGGCAGGTGCTGTCGGTGTCCGTCTCGCCGGAGGGTGCCCGCGTGGCGATCGTCTCCACGGGCGCGGACGGGACGTTCGCCCAGGTCGCAGGCATCGTGCGCGACGGCCGGGTCCCGGTGGTCCTGGCACCGCCGGTCACCGTGGGACCCGGGGTCCGGGCGGTCCATCAGGCGGTGTGGCAGGACGAGACGGTGTTGGCCATCCGGGCCGGCACGGCCGGTCAGTCCGGGGTGTACCTCGCCGGTATCGGCGGGCTGGGCCCGGGCGGCGGGGGGCTGACCCGCAAGCTCCCCGGCGCCACGAACGTGGCGCTGCTGACGGCCTCGGTCGGCAGCGGGATGATCCTGGCGCTCAGCTCCGAGGGCCTGCTCCAGCTGCACCAGACCTCGTCGGTCTGGCCGGACGTCTCGCCGCGCGTGACGCTGATGGCCTTCCCGGGCTGACCACAGTCTCCGCGCCGGGCCGTCGTCCACCGGTGGGCGCGCGAGGGCCGACGCCAGGGTCCGGCGCCCCGCAGTCTCTCGCCGTGCCGATCGCCCCCGCTCCGCTGCGCGAGCTCGCTCGTCTCGTGCTTCCGGCCGAGTGCCCGGGGTGCTCCGCCCCCGACCTGCTCTGGTGCCCTGGCTGCGCCGCCTCGTTCGCCGGTCCGCCGGCCCGGGTCGAGGCGGGCGTCCCACGCCTCGACCGGCTCGACGGCGTCGCGCCCCTGCCGGTCTGGGCGCTCAGCCGCTATGAGGGGACCGTGCGCGGCGTCGTCGTCGGCTGGAAGGATCGCGGACGCGCCGACCTGGACCGGATGCTCGCCCCCGCCGCGGCCCGCGCTGCCCGGCGCCTGCGCGCCGCGCTGGCTGCCGCCGCCGGGACGCGACCGCTGCTGGTCGTGCCGGCACCTTCGAGCGCCGCGTCCCGCAGGGCCCGCGGTCGCGACCACGTGCTCCCCGTGGCTCGGGCCGTCGCAGACGCCGTGGGCGGGGTCGCGGCTCCGGTGCTGCAGCGCGTGCGCGGCTCCCAGCAGGTCGGTCTCGGGGCCCGGGCGCGCGGCGCGAACGTCGGCGTCCGGGCGGACCTGCGGGCCGTGGCGCGAGCGGCGGCGAGCACCGGGACCCACGGCCCCCCTGTCTGCCTGGTGATCGACGACGTCGTCACGACGGGGGCCACGTTGGCCGCCGCCGAACGAGCCCTGGAGCAGGCGGGCGCGGACGTCCTCGGGGCGTTGGTGCTGGCTGCGACGCCGACTCCGGGCGACAGCCGTCCACGCGGCCGGACCAGCGATGACACCCCATGGCCCTGAGCGCGCCAGTGGCCCCCGCCACGGTTCCTGAAAGGCGTCCGGCAGGTCTACCATGGAGACTCACTTGGAGCGCACTCACCGCTCCCGGGCCGACGGAGGCCGGGGTCGGGCGCGACTTGGAGGTGGTGCACAACCGGCGTCCGGGAACGGACGGCCGCCAGAGCACACCGGGCGCCCCCAGAGGCGGGACGCCCTCCCGAGGAAGGGAGCACACGATGGAGATCGCCGTCGTCGGCAGGCACACCGAGGTCCAGGAGAGATTCCGGGCCCACGTCGAGAGCAAGCTTGCCAAGATCACGCAGTTGTTGCCGTTGGCGCAGCGCGTCGACGTCGAGGTCACGCGCGAGAACAACCCGAAGCTCGCCGACTTGCGTGAGCGCGTCGAGCTGACGGTCCGCGCCAAGGGTCCTGTGGTCCGCGCGGAGGCCGCGGCTGACGACAGGTACGGGGCCCTCGACCTGGCCATCGACAAGCTCATCGAGCGGCTGCGTCGCAGCCGCGACCGCCGCAAGGACCACCGTCGTACGTACGTGATGGCGCCCGCGGACGTGCGCCCCGTCGAGGAGATCGTCGCCGACCACCCGTCGTCCGCCGGCAGCGCCGTGGCCGAGGAGCCGACGCCCCTGGTGGCGGACGGCGAGCCGGTCGAGCACCAGCTCGGCGACTCGCCCGTGACCATCCGCCAGAAGTTGCACTCGGCCGACGCGATGACCCTCGACGACGCCGTCTACGAGATGGAGCTCGTCGGGCACGACTTCTTCCTGTTCATCGACAAGGAGACGGCGCGTCCGTCCGTGGTCTACAAGCGCAAGGGCTGGACGTACGGCGTCGTGCAGCTCGACCAGGAGTGCTCGCTCCCGGTGGGCGACCCGAGCTAGCGCGCTGAGCACAGCGGCTGTCGGTGGCGGCGGGCACCATGGGAGGGTGCCCGCCGCCGTTGCCGTCCCCGCGTCCGTTGCCGTCCCCGCGCCCGCGACCGCCCCGGCGGTCGAGCCTGCCCCGGTGGTCGAGCCCGGCCCGGTGGTCGAGCCCGGCCCGGTGGCCGAGTCCGCCGTGGTCGAGTCCGCCGTGGTCGAGTCCGCCGGCGCGACGCCGACGCCGTCGCGCCGCTCGCGGGCCCCCGAGCGTCTCTCGCTCTCCCAGGCGCGTCCGATCGCCCTCGCCGCGCAGGGCCTCCACCGGCCGCGCCCGGAGTTCCCCGGCTCGCCGGGCACCGGCCCCGGGCTGCGGCAGGTCACCGCCGCGGTTCGCCGCCTGGGGCTGCTCCAGATCGACTCGGTCAACGTCCTCGCCCGCGCGCATCTCGTGCCGCTCTTCTCGCGGCTCGGCCCGTACGACGTCGGCCTGCTGGACCGGCTGCACTCGCGCAGGCCGCGGCGCCTCGTGGAGGCATGGGCACACGAGGCGTCCTTCGTGCCCGTCGAGACGTGGCCGCTGCTCGAGTGGCGCCGCCGCGCCTACCGCGAGCACGCGTGGGGCTCCATCGCGTCCGCGGCCGAGCAGCACCCCGCCGAGCTCGCGTCGGTCCGCGCGATCCTCGCCGAGCGCGGGCCCGTCACGGCGTCGCAGGTGCACGCCCTGCTCGACGCCGGCGCCCGGACCCGCCCGAAGGAGGAGTGGGGCTGGAACTGGTCGGCGGCGAAGCGGGTCCTCGAGCACCTCTTCTTCACCGGCGAGGTGGTCTCGGCCGGGCGCAACGCCCAGTTCGAGCGGCTCTACGACCTTCCCGGCCGTGTCCTGCCCCAGGAGGTCCTCGACGCACCGCCCGTCAGCGACGCCGACGCGATCCGCGCGCTGGTCGAGATCGGCGCCCGCTCCCACGGCGTCGCCCCGGTGCGGGACCTGCGCGACTACTTCCGCCTGCACCGTGGCATCACGAAGACGCTGGTGCCCGACGCCGTGGACACCCTGGTCGAGGACGGGGTGCTCCAGCCGGTCGACGTCGAAGGGCTCCGCGGGCCCTGGTTCGTGCACCGGGACGCCGCCCTGCCGCGGCGGGCCACGGGCGCGGCGCTGCTCAGCCCGTTCGACCCGCTCGTCTTCGAGCGCAGCCGCCTCGAAGAGCTCTTCGGCACGTACTACCGCATCGAGATCTACGTCCCCGCGGCCAGGCGCGTCCACGGCTACTACGTGCTGCCGTTCCTCGAGGGTGAGGCCATCACGGCCCGGGTGGATCTCAAGGCGGACCGGCGGGCGCTGGGCGAGGGGGGGCTGCGCGTCCAGGCGGCACACGCGGAACCGCTCACCACGCGGACGACGCCGGAGCGGTTGGCGGCCGAGCTGCGCACCATGGCGGGCTGGCTCGGCCTGACCGACGTCGTCGTGGAGCCGGCGGGCGACCTCGCGGTGCCCTTGGCGGCGGCGCTGGGCGCCGTTCCGCCCGCCCCGTGACCTGGCCCGGACGGCCGGACCCGCCGCACGCGCGACGAGACGAGGTTCTCCCGAGGGCGAACCGCAGCGACCGCCCAGGGTCTCGGGCCTAGGATGGCGAGCGGTGACAAAGGGGACGAGCGCTTTGCCGTGCCCTCGACAGACTGAGGAGAAGCGCGTGCCTGGACTCTTCGAGAAGGTGCTCCGGTTCGGCGAGGGCCGGACCCTGAAGAAGCTGCAGGGGCTTGCCCAGCAGGTCAACGCCCTGGAGCCCAGCTTCCAGGAGATGAGCGACGAGGAGCTGCGCGAGGAGACGGGCCGCTTCAGGCAGCGGCTCGCTCACGGTGAGACGCTCGACGACCTGCTCCCCGAGGCGTTTGCGACGGTGCGCGAGGCTGCGCGCCGCACGCTCGGTCAGCGCCACTTCGACGTGCAGCTCATGGGTGGCGTCAATCTCCACCTCGGCAACATCTCCGAGATGAAGACCGGTGAGGGCAAGACGCTCGTCGCGACCACCGCCGCCTACCTCAACGCCCTCGAGGGCAAGGGCGTCCACGTCGTCACCACCAACGACTACCTGGCCAAGTACCAGGGCGAGCTCATGGGTCGCGTGTACCGCTTCCTCGGCATGACCACCGGCGTCGTCGTCACGGGCCAGAACCCGGCCGTGCGCCGCGAGCAGTACCTCTGCGACATCACGTACGGGACGAACAACGAGTTCGGTTTCGACTACCTGCGCGACAACATGGCGTGGTCGACCGACGACCTCGTCCAGCGCGGCCACCACTTCGCGATCGTCGACGAGGTCGACTCGATCCTCATCGACGAGGCCCGGACGCCGCTGATCATCTCGGGTCCCTCGAGCGGTGACGCCAACCGCTGGTACACCGAGTTCTCCAAGGTCGTACGCCGCCTCAAGGCCGGCGAGGACTACGAGGTCGACGAGAAGAAGCGCACCGTCGGCGTGCTCGAGCCGGGCATCGCGAAGGTCGAGGACTACCTCGGCATCGACAACCTGTACGAGTCGCTCAACACCCCGCTCATCGGCTTCCTGAACAACGCCATCAAGGCCAAGGAGCTGTTCAAGCGCGACAAGGACTACGTCGTCATGAGCGGCGAGGTCATGATCGTCGACGAGCACACGGGCCGCATGCTCCCGGGCCGCCGCTACAACGAGGGCATGCACCAGGCGATCGAGGCCAAGGAAGGCGTCGAGATCAAGGCCGAGAACCAGACGCTCGCTACGATCACGCTGCAGAACTACTTCCGCCTCTACGACAAGCTCGCGGGCATGACCGGTACGGCCGAGACCGAGGCCGCCGAGTTCCAGGGCACGTACAAGATCGGCGTCGTCCCGATCCCCACGAACCGTCCGATGGTCCGCATCGACCAGCCCGACCTCGTCTACAAGAACGAGGAGGGCAAGTACGCGGCCGTCGTCGCCGACATCGTCGAGCGTCACGCACAGGGCCAGCCGGTGCTGGTCGGCACCACCTCGGTCGAGAAGTCGGAGTACCTCTCGGGCCTGCTCCGCAAGGCCGGCGTGCCGCACTCGGTGCTCAACGCCAAGGAGCACGAGCGCGAGGCCTCGGTCGTCGCCCTCGCCGGACGCAAGGGCGCCGTCACCGTGGCCACCAACATGGCCGGTCGTGGTACCGACATCATGCTCGGTGGCAACGCCGAGTTCCTCGCCGTCCAGGAGATGGAGGAGCGCGGCTTCGACGCCGTCGAGCGCCCCGAGGAGTACGAGGCCGAGTGGCCCGCCGTCCTCGAGCGCGCCAAGGAGGCCGTCGCCGTGGAGCATGAGGAGGTCACGGACCTCGGCGGTCTGTACGTCCTCGGGACCGAGCGCCACGAGTCGCGCCGCATCGACAACCAGCTCCGTGGCCGCTCCGGCCGTCAGGGTGACCCGGGCGAGTCCCGCTTCTACCTGTCCATGCAGGACGAGCTCATGCGTCTCTTCAACTCGGGCCTCGCCGAGTCGATGATGCACCGCGCCGGTTTCCCGGACGACGTCCCGCTCGAGTCGAAGATGGTCACGCGCGGCATCCAGTCCGCGCAGAGCCAGGTCGAGGCGCGCAACTTCGAGATCCGCAAGAACGTCCTGAAGTACGACGACGTCCTGTCGCGCCAGCGCGAGGTCATCTACGACGAGCGTCGCCGCGTGCTCGGTGGCGAGGACCTCCAGGAGCAGGTCGCCCATTTCCGCCGCGACGTCATCACCGACTACGTCAAGGCCGCCACCGGCGAGGGCGACGCCGAGCAGTGGGACCTCGAGGGTCTGTGGACGGCGCTCAAGTCGGTCTTCCCGGTCTCGATCACTGTCGACGACGTCGTGGAGGAGGCGGGCGGCCCCAGCCGCCTGACCAGCGACCTGGTGCTCACCGAGCTGCTGTCCGACGCCGAGGTCGCCTACCAGGCCCGCGAGGAGCAGCTCGGCGAGGAGGCCATGCGCCAGCTCGAGCGCCGCGTCGTGCTCTCCGTGCTGGACCGCAAGTGGCGCGAGCACCTCTACGAGATGGACTATCTCAAGGAGGGCATCGGCCTGCGCGCCATGGCCCAGCGCGACCCGCTCGTCGAGTACCAGCGTGAGGGCTTCCAGCTCTTCTCGGCCATGACCGACGGCATCAAGGAGGAGTCGGTCGGCTTCCTGTACAACCTGGAGGTCCAGGTCCAGCAGGCGTCGGCCGCGGACGCCGCCCAGCTCCCGGGCATCGAGGGTGCCGAGGTGTCCGCGCAGGACGGTGCTCCGGCGCCCGCGGCCTCCGCTCCGGCGGCCGGCGGGCAGGCCGCTGCCGGCCCCTCGGCTCCCGCCGCGCCCGCGCCGAAGGCGGCTCCTGCTGCGGGGGCCCGTGCCCCGAAGGTGGCTCCGGCCGCCCAGGCGGCCACGGCGGCGCCGGTGCTGGTCGGCAAGGGTCTCGAGGAGCAGCGTCGCCAGGTGCCGCTGACCTTCAGCGGCCCGAGTGAGGCGGGCGGAACGTCGTCGTCCAAGGCGTCCGGTGGCAGCAGCCGCCGCGCCCTGCACGGTGAGGCCCAGGCCGCCGAGGCCGACGGCCGCACCTTCCCGGGCACGCCACGCAACGCCCAGTGCCCGTGCGGCTCCGGCAAGAAGTACAAGGTCTGCCACGGCCAGAACGAGGCCTGACGCCTGACCTGCTGACCGACGAAGCCGCCCCCGCCCTGTGACGAGACAGGACGGGGGTGGCTTCGTGCTTCCGCCGCCACGAACCCATGGCGGCGCGGCAGTGCGGCCTCACGCCAGCTCGAGCACGGCGATGCGCCACTGGCCGCGGCGTGCCTCGAGGCGGACGGCGGCGGCCCGGACACGGCCGGCCTCCTCGAGGATGACGGTGGCCTCAGCCGTGTCGCCGAGCCTGTCGAGCCGCACCCGGCGCACGTGCACCGGGCCGCTCGCCGAGGGCCGACGCGCGGTGGCCGGGGCCTCCCGCAGCAGCCTGGCCCGCTCCGTCAGCTGGTCGAGCACCACTGGCGTCACCCAGCGGGCGAGCTGGGCCGCCGGCCGGTCACCGCGCAGCACCTCGACGGCCGCCCGCACCACGGAGCAGCACATCGCCGTCGGATCCGGGAGCGGGGGAGCCGGTCGCTCCTCGACCGGACGGGCCTCCAGCAGCTCGGCGGCGAGCTCGGCGGCGAGCTCGGCGGCGAGCTCGCCGGTGAAGCGGCGCTCGCTGCCCAGGCGCACCCGGTGGATGCGCGGTGGGCGCGTGGGCGCCTGCGGAGACTGCCCGGGTCGGGCCTGGGGGACTGCCCGGACGGAGAGGGGGCGTCCGGCGGGGGCGGGGTTCTGCTCGACGGTGCGGGACATCGGAGACTCCATGCTCTGCGTCTGCGGTCGGTACGTCATCGTTCGGAAGAGCTGGTGGTCCGACAGGGCCGTGGCTCAGGAGGGTCGGACGAGGATCTGGCCGGGAAGGATGAGGTCGGGGTCGTCGCCGATGACGTCGCGGTTGGCGTCGTGCCAGCGGACCGTCTCCGCCAGGACCTGGGCGTCGGTGGGGTGATCCCCGAGAGTCCGCGCAGCCAGGTCCCAGAGGGTGTCGCCGCGGTGGACGACGACGGTGCCGGCTTCAGGGTCGCGAGCGGCCGACGTCGGCGCCGCGGCGGCCTCGGCGGGAGCCGGGGCAGGGGTGACGGTGATCGTCGCCACGACAGGTGAGGCAGGAATCGCGGGGGTGGTCACCGGGGGCGGACCGCCGTCCTCGGGCGAGGACGAGCCTGTCCGCTGCTCTGCACGGGCCGACCCGGGCAGCTGCGGCGTATCGACCAGGAGGGCGTCGCTCGGCTCGGCTGCCGGCATTCCCACCGTCGGTCGCCAGGAGAGGTCGACGGGGCCGCCGCCGCCGACGGCTCCTCCGGCGGCTGCGGTCCTTCCCTCGGCTGCCCTCGCCTCGGCGGCGACAGGTGCCGGTGCTGGCTCGGCCGGGGCGGCGAAGGCAGCCGTGGGAGCCAGGACAAGGCCGGCGCCCACGGCCATGCCGACCCCGGAGCGCACCAGGCGCCGGACCGTGCTCGGAGCGAGGCGCCGCAGTACCGCCTCGCCGAGACGCCAGCGCCGACCGGCGCGGGCCACACCCACGATCGTGAGACCGATCAGGGCGCCCAGCGCGACCCAGGCCGCGTCACCTTCCGCGGCGCCGACGACGGCGAGTTCCACCCATGTCTCCACCCGTGCGGCGGGAGCGGTGGCCCGCGGGACGAGCGCTGCCGCGCGAGCGGCGAGGACCGCCGACGCGAACCCCAGGCCACCCGCGAGACCCAGGAGGCCGCTGACACCCTGCACGGCGGTCGGTTTCTTCATCTGAGCCTCCGGTGATGACATTTGATGTCCTTTGGTCACGCTGGGGCGCAACAGAACCACACGCCGGGTCGGATGTCCAGGCCTCGTCCAGGGCTCGGAGCGCGGTCGGGGTTGTGGACGCCGTGCGCGAGCACCCCGCGGACCGTGCGACCCTGTGCGCCGGCAACGCGGTGCTCTCCGGCAGCACCACGCCCGGGCAGGGGGAAGTGATGACGCGATGACGGGCCAGGGGGCCACGCGGTGGGCGGTGCTCTTCGCCGACCTGGAAGGTCAGCTCGCCGCAGCGGAACAGGCGACTCGTGAGGGCGAGGTCGCCGAGCTGACGCGCGCCGAGCACGCCTCGATCGCGCTGGCAGACCGCCTGCGCGCGGGCGTGGATGGGCCCGTGGCGCTCGAGCTCGCCGACGGCGAGGCGCTCCGCGGCACGCTGCAGCGGGTCGCCACGACGTGGCTGCTGCTCGACGGCGAGACCGCCGGCCACCGGTCGTCGCACCTGGTTCCGGTTTCCGCGATCGCCGGGATCATTGGCCTCTCACGGCGCGCGGTGCCCTCGCCCTCCCGGCTGGACGGGCTGGGTCTCGGCACGGTGCTGCGCGAGCTGCAGCGCGACCGCGCGCGCGTCGTCGTGCGGACCGCGGCGGGACAGGCGTCAGGCAGGCTCGCGCGTGTTGGTCAGGACCACCTCGACCTCGAGGAGACCGACCGCTCTCCCGTCACCGTGCGGACGGTGCCGTTCGTTGCGCTGCTCCGGGTGAGCCAGCAGTGACCTCACACCTCGCCGGCGTCGATGCGCTCCCGGGTCCGCGCGTACTGCCGGGCGATGTACGCCTCCAGCTCGGTCACCTCGACTCGCCACACGCCCTTGCCGCCGATCTGGATCGCGGGCAGCTCGCCGCTGCGGACCAGTGCGTACGCCTGGCGCGAGGAGATGGCGAGCATCTCCTCGACGTCGGCGAGGGAGAGGAAGCGGGTGGCCATGTCCGCAGTCTGGCACGCCGACGATGCACCCACACGCCTTTTGTCCACAGGTGATGTCGTTTCACCGCTCTGAACCACGATGATGAGCACCCCCGCCGCACCCCGCGGTCCGCCACGAAGGAACTCCCATGACAACAGACCTGCTTCCGACCCCTGTTGCTCCACGCCTGCGCCGCCCGTCCTGGCGCGACCCGCGGCTGGTGGTGGGCGTGGTGCTCGTCGCCCTCGCGGTCGCGCTGGGGTCGTGGGCGGTCTCCTCGGCGTCGCGCACGGTTCCCGTCTGGGCCGCCGCCGGCCCGCTCACGCCGGGCGACCCGCTGACCCCCGACACCGTCCGCGTCGTCGAGGTCCGGCTCGGGGAGGGCGCCGACCGCTACCTTCCCGCGGGGCAGCCGCTGCCGCAAGGCCTCGTCGTGGCCAGGACCGTGGACGACGGCGAGCTGGTCCCGCGCTCCGCTCTCGGCGAGGCCGCCGCGCTCGACCTGCGGTCGGTGGCCGTCCCCGTGGACGGCGCCCTCTCCGACCGGGTGCGCAAGGGTAGCGTGGTCGACGTCTGGTTCGTCCCCGACGCCGGCGCGCCCGGCCGCGCCGACGAGGCGGCGTCGCAGCCGTTCCCGGTGGTCGAGGGCGTCGTCGTCGAGCAGATCGACGACGACGGGACCGGGATCGTCGTCGGGTCGTCCACCACCCTCCACGTCCAGGTCCCCACGGCCGACCTGCCCGCGCTGCTCGGCGCGCTCGGCGACGACGGCACCGTCGACGTCGTCCCGGTCGCCGGGGGAGCGAGCTGATGGCCGCCGCGGTCACCGTCCTGGCCGCGGTCCGTGGTGCCGCCGAGACGGACGTCGTCCTCGCCCTCGGCGCCCCGGGCGCCGGCATCACCGTGACCAGGCGCTGCGGCGACGTCGTCGAGCTGCTCGCGGCAGCCTCCGCGGGAGCCGGGGCCGTCGCCGTCCTCTCCGGCGACCTGCCCGGCCTCGACCGCGAGACGGTCGCCCGGCTGCACGCCGCCGGGGTCCGCAGCGTCGCCCTCGACGACGCCCACGCAGCGGACCGCCTGCGCGCGCTCGGCATCGACGTGGTGCTCAGCGGCGGCGCCGCTCGCGCGGCGGACGTCCTGGTCGCGGCGGTGCGCGAGGCGGCCCTCGGCAGCGGTGCGGCCGCCGGCGACGAGCGCCAGGACCTGGAAGAGCCGGGCAGCGACACCGCGCCTGAGCAGCCTTCGGGGCGCGGTCGGGTCGTCGCGGTCTGGGGGCCGGTCGGAGCGCCGGGACGCACGACGATCGCGACCGAGCTCGCCGCGGAGCTTGCGGGCCTCGCCCGCCGCGGTGCAACGGGCCGCGCCCGTACCGCCCGCGCCGCCGCGGGCACACCCGCGCCCACCGGTCCGGTGCTCCTCGTCGACGCCGACACCTACGGCTCGTCGCTCGCCCTGAGGCTCGGCCTGCTCGACGACGCCCCGGGCATCGCCGCCGCCTGCCGCGCCGCCCGCCAGGGCACCCTCGACGCCGCGGCGCTCGCCCGGCAGAGCCCGCTGGCCGCTCCCAGGCTGCGGGTGCTCACGGGCATCACGCGGGCGGCGCGCTGGCCCGAGGTTCCGGCCTCGGGGCTGGAAGTCGTGCTCGAGACCGCCCGCGAGGTGGCGGCATGGACGGTCGTCGACACCGCCGCGACCATCGAAGCCGACGAGGTGCTGATGTACGACACCCATGCGCCGCAGCGCAACGCCGCCACCCTCGCGGCGCTCGCGGCGGCCGACGACGTCGTCGTAGTGGGCACCGCGGATCCCCTGGGCATCCAGCGGCTCGTGCGTGCCCTCGAGGAGCTGCGCGAGGCCCCGGTCGCCGTGCCGACGCCAGCTGTCGTCGTGGTGAACCGGGTGCGGCCGGCGGCCGTCGGCAGGCAGCCCGAGGCCGCCGTCCGCGATGCCATGGCGAGGTACGCCGGCCTGCACGACCTCGTCCTCGTGCCCGAGGACGCGCCGGCGCTCGATGCCGCGCTCCTCGCCGGCCGGACGCTGGCGGAGCACGCCCCCGGGTCGGCGGCCCGCGCCTCCGTCGCGGAGGTCGCCGCCCGGCTGCGCGTGGCGGTGCCGGAACCGGTCGCGACCGTGGCGTGACCGCGGCCCTCGCCTGCCGAGCCCGCGTCCCTGCGGGACCAGTGCCCCCAGCCGGACGAGCGCGTCCCGAGCCGGACGAGCATCCCAGTCGGACGAGCGTCCCTGCCGCACCCGCTGCGGCTGAGCCGAACCGCTGGACCCCTGGGGCACGCAGGGCCGGGACCCCGTCGCGGCACGCGTTGCGGGCGGCCCGGCGCTCCGTCACGGTGGGAGGACGAGACCGTCGTTGGAACAGGAGAAGCTCATGAGTGACATGGACCGGGCGGGCACGCCCCGGGGTCGGCGTGACGACATGGTCGCCTCCCAGAAGGAGCAGTTCGGCGGCATCAAGCTCGGCTCCGCCTTCTTCGGGTGGCTCACGGCAACCGGGCTGGCCGTGCTGCTCACCGCGCTGCTCTCCGCGGTCGGTGCCGGGGTCGGCGTCGCGAACGACGCGGACCCCGGCCAGCTTGCCGACCAGGTCACGCAGAACGCCGGCACCGTCGGCCTGATCGGCGGCATCGTGCTGGCGCTCATCCTCTTCGTCGCCTACTTCGCCGGGGGCTACGTGGCCGGGCGCATGGCACGGTTCGACGGTGCCAAGCAGGGCCTCGCCGTGTGGCTGTGGGCCGTCGTCATCGCCGTCGTGCTCGCCGCCCTCGCGGCGGTCGCCGGGAACGAGTTCAACGTCCTCGGTCAGCTCAACGGCTTCCCGCGCATCCCCGTCGACGAGGGCACCCTGACGACCGGCGGGATCATCGCTCTCGTCGTCGCCGCCG
>Ga0075011_10000149_pt1 | contig 35531 bp, 42 predicted proteins | sample TARM_MetaG_T_14_FD_72354 | JGI IMG/M metagenome (GOLD analysis project Ga0075011, IMG submission 72354) | Freshwater microbial communities from Pennsylvania, USA, analyzing microbe dynamics in response to fracking - TARM_MetaG_T_14 | ecosystem: Environmental > Aquatic > Freshwater > River...
CTCCTATACACGGGAATATGGCGGAACAGGATTAGGTCTGGTGATTACAAAGCAACTCCTGGAAATGATGGGGGGAGAGGTAAGGTTCATCAGTCAGCTCGGAGTAGGGAGCACCTTTTCCGTTATTCTACCGATGATCATCACCAAAAAATCCGGTGAAACAGACGTCGAAACGGATGGGGAGGATAGTTTCGCGGGAAGTCGGATTTTGCTCGTTGAAGATGATCAGGTCAATCAAATCGTGATTGCAAAAATGCTTGAAAGTTTCGGTGCTGTGGTTGATGTGGCGGGAAACGGTGTTGAGGGTGTAAAAGCGGCTTCGAAAAATAATTATGATATTATTTTTATGGATGGGCAGATGCCTGTAATGGATGGAATTAAAGCGACCAAGTTGATTCGAGGGACGGAAACAACAACAGAGCCCTATTTTAAGTCTAATGAACTGGAAGAGTCTCTTAATCGAGAAACGCCAATAGTTGCTTTAACTGCCTTTGCGCTAAAAGGAGATGAAGCTATTTTTAAAGCAAGTGGAATGGATGACTATTTGTCTAAACCATTGGATCGACACCAAATGCAGCAGCTCTTAAAAAAATACCTTGGCCATTTGAAAGTAACCGCTCCAAAGCGATCTGTGGTAAATTTAGGTAGCTATTACGAGAAAGAGTGGGATATCAGCAAATCTAATTCGACAGAGCATTTAACTCCGGGCGAAAAAGAAAAGTGGGAAGTGACTCAAAAGATTGAAAGTCTTGAGCAGCTGTTGGCGCAGGAAAACCTGATCCTGATGGAAGTCATTGCCCATCAATTAAAAGGAATATTTGAAGAAATGAATATCGAGGTATTAAAAAACCTTGTTTTTAAAATAGAGTTGGAAATCAGAAAGGAGCGATTAGAAAAGGTGTCGGGATATTTAGAGCAGATCAGAGAAATCTGGCGGATGCATGTGCTAACGTAAGGGGGAGTGTATGAGATGAAGCGAATTTTAATTGTAGAAGATGATTTGATCAGCCGAAAATTTTTATCTAAATTCATGAACCGATACGGAGATTGCGATTTGGTAGTGGATGGCCTTGAAGCTATCGATGCCTATCTTTTAGCGACGAAAGAAGGCGTACCTTATGATCTGATCTGCCTTGATGTGATGATGCCTAAAATTGATGGGATTCAGGTGCTAAAAACCATCCGCGATTTGGAAAAACAAAATGGTGTTAACGATAATGAAAAGTGTAAAATAGTCATGACTACCGTATTGGGGGAAATCCTGACGGTCCAGTCAGCTTTTGATTTTGGCTGCAATGCCTATGCATCAAAACCCCTAGATATTGCAAAATTGACTGAAGTGCTAGGAAAAATCGGATTCATAGAAGAGCGGCTTTAAATCAGGAGGAGAGTATCTTTTTATCAACCTGATCAAGAAAAAAACCGTAATCTCAGAAGAGACTGCGGTTTGATTTTTATAAGGTTTTAGCATAAGCACCAATTTTTTTATCAACGTTTGAAATATGTTTAGTTAGCCAATTTACAATCATCTGGTTAGCACTGATTATCAAGGTAACGTTTCCTCCGGATTCGTTGAAATCCTTTTTGAGTTTAGCTAATTCTTCGATAAATCCATGATGTAATTTTTTTTGTTCATCGATGCCCGGATAGTTTATTTTGGTCATATAGGCTTCTTCATCTTTAAAATGTTGTTTGGTATAATCATCAAGAAAATCAAACATCTGAGCAATAACTTCCTTGGATTTTCCGGTTTTTCCGGCTTCAAAAAGTTGATCCGCTTTTTCAAACCAAATTTTATGTTGTGCATCAATGTTTTCTACACCAACTGATAATGCTGGTGTCCATACAATAGCCATAATTGTTCTCCATTCTAAATAAGATTTATTCCATTATAGACTTTTTCTTCTTGACTGACAAGAAAATTTTTAAATTAGCGAATTTGCTGGTGTAAATCGACTCTTAATTCCGACAAAGCGTGGGTATCTCCTATGAAATTCAGTATTTACTTTAGCCGCTGGCTGGGGTAAACTAGTTTAAGGTTTCGCCTGTTAGTCTGTCAGAAAGGCAAGGGGAGAAACAATGAAAACAGGATAGAGGATGTGAAAAATGATTCAAATCACCGAAAAAGAATTTGCCATGTTAACGGAATATATTCATTGTGAATATGGCATCGAGCTAAAGAAAGAAAAACAACTCCTACTTATGGGTCGGCTTCACAAGCTACTTGTCGAGTTGGGGTTTGATAGCTTTACAGACTATTATCATTATTTGATTTCTGATAAAACGGGTGAAGCCAGTTCAGTGTTAATCGATAAGGTCTCAACAAACCATACTTTTTTTATGAGAGAACCAGAGCACTTTGAGTATTTTAAAAATACGGTGCTGCCCAATTTGAAGATAAAAAAAGAAGAACAGAACAACCGCGATATTCGGCTTTGGTGTGCAGCCAGTTCTACGGGCGAAGAGCCCTATACTTTGGCAATGCTTATGGCTGACTATTTTGGATCAAGTGCCCATCACTGGGACAAAAAGCTACTGGCAACGGACATTTCAAATAAGGTATTGGATGTAGCTAAAAAAGGGATCTATGATAAAGAGCGTCTTCAGGTGTTGCCACCTAACTGGAAATTAAGGTATTTCAAGAACTATGATAGCAGTCAAATGGTGGTGGTGGATGAAATCAAAAAAGAAGTCATTTTTCGACGGTTTAACCTGATGACCCCCAACTTTGTTTTTAAGAAGAAATTTGATGTTATATTTTGTAGAAATGTCATGATATATTTTGATCAGGCGACAAAGGATCGACTGGTTGAGAAAATGTACAATTATACAGAACCAGGGGGGTATTTATTCATCGGTCACGCAGAATCACTTAATCTTAAACAGACGAATTATAAATTTATTATGCCTGCTGTGTATCAAAAGCCGTATTAAGTTTTAGCGGTATAAAAACATGATAATTAACCAGAAGGAGAAATGGCTTAATGGAAGATCTAATAAAAACGGAAACTGGAAATCAGATAAAAAAAAGATATCGTTTAAAAAATCATCTTTTGTCTCAATCTGAAAGGATGGATTGGCCGTCTTATCTGACGATTGACCGGAGTGTCAAGCCAAAAAAGAAAACGGTTTTGGAACTCACGCATGAAGCGCTGCTTAAAGTTTATGGTGCATCAGGAGTGTTGGTTGATAAGATCGGGAATATTCGCTATGTTTATGGACATACCGGGCTTTTTCTGGAACCTGCGCAAGGTTATTCCGGTGCAACCAATATTCTGAAAATGGCCCGGCAAAAATTGCGTCGTGATTTAAATAAAACCTTGCATCTGGCAATAACCCGGCAGACGACATCAAGTTCTGCTATTATCCAGATTAAACGAAATGGTGAAACCATGAGTGTCTTAATCCGAGTAATACCGCTTCTAAAAAAGGCGTTAAAGGGACAAGACGATGATTTTTATCTGGTTATTTTTGAAAAAAAAGCGGACCTGAAGGTGGAAACAGAACGGAGTGGTTTTATGCTAGAGAGTGCGAATTCGCAATCTGAACAGCGTCTCTTGACTTTGATCACCGACGAAATCGAAGTGACTAGAACAAAGTTGTCAGATCTAAAGTCAGAGTTTGAAAATACTCAGTTGGAACTGGAAGTTTCCAGAAATAAGTTACATTCAGTTAAGTTAAATATTGATATGGCTGAAACGGAATTACAAACACTACGAAATAAAATAAGTGGGTCTAAGGAGGAACGCCAACTTCTTAGTGATGGACAACAAAGTTCTATTACTGATAAAGAAGTAGTTGTGTCAGTGCAGCAAACCCAAATCGAGGAGCAACGCCCATTTGGTGAAGAACTGGCCACAATTAAAAATGAATTGTCAATGGCAACTGAGGCATTGGAACAGAAAAAAAACGCAATTGAAAAAATGAATCAAACATTTAAAGCAACGTCGGGTGAACTTTCTTTTATGGAGCGGCAAGAAAAGACTGAATCAGAGAATGGCCCGGATTTGGAGCCAACAACACAGGTCGCAAATATGGCAGAAAATGTCGTCGAACCCGTTTTTCCAAAGACAACAGGTCTAAATTTTGGAAGTGAGTCCGAGCTACTTGATAATAATATTGAAAAAAGTGAATTGCGTTTTAAAGATGCAGCAGAATTTCAGGCGGCTGCAAACCACGGATACCGGCATGACAATGGGATAAAGTCTGTGTACATTCCTGAGGGGGTTGACACAATTAAGCGAAGTATGTTTTATAAATGCACTCAACTGGAGAAGGTCAGCTTTCCTAACTCCCTAAAATTCATTGAAGGATTTGCGTTTTACGGTTGCGAAAAACTTGAAAATATAAATCTCGATACGTGTAAGGTGTTGGAAGTGATTGGAACTTCCACGTTTGAAGGATGCGTATCAATGGTAGAGTTGAGGCTTCCAGACTCACTAATTGAAATTGAAGAAGCCGCGTTTCTTGGTTGCCGAACAATGGAAACGATCGCGTTTCAAGAAAATTGTCAGTTGGAAATATTAGGAAGTCATGTTTTTAAGGATTGTGAAAAATTAAAGCAAATCAGCCTTCCAGATCAAATCAAACACATTGGCATTAGCTGTTTTTATGGATGTCGAAGTCTAACAAAAGTTCGCCTGCCTAAAGAACTGGAGACGTTGGGAGAGTATGCTTTCTTTGGGTGCGAGGCACTAACTGAGATTGAACAAACAAACAAACAATTACTCAAGCAACCTGGTTTTTCAGTCGGATTACCTGAAGGTATCAAGATCTTATAAACTGAGCGTCGCGAATTTTTGCATATTTCTAAGATCGAGATACCTCAAATCCGCCAGACAGAATTTTTACTGGTAAAAGATTAATAAAATATAACAGAAAAAAGTAGAATCTGATACATGGAAATGTTACAATTATAAAGTGTACCCTGCTTAGTCGGGATACAAATTGATTGAATCTAAGATTAAAATAATTTTGGAGGTTGAGGCTTAGTGAGTAAAAATATGAGCGTAGTTAATATTGATACAATGAATGAAGATAATCGAAAAAAGCTTGAAGAACAATCATTTGAAGAGGCTGTGCTAGCTTTGACTGAAAAGTTGGAGCTGGCAAATAGTCTGCTGAAGACCATTCTTGAAACCACTCATGATTTTCTGGTGTTTGGACTGGATCGGGAATACCGATACTTGAGTTTCAATAATCGACATAAAGCAATGGCGAAGGAACAATGGGGGGCTGACATCACCATTGGCACAAGAATTTTAGACATCATCGATAACTCTGAAGAACGTGAGAATTTAAAGGCTTTTTTTGATCGGGTTCTGGCAGGTGAACAATTTTCATCTCTTGAAGAATACGTGGGTGAAAATGAAAGTGTAGTTGTGGGGAAAAATCATTGGGCTCCAATCAAAAAGAGCAATGGTGAGATTATCGGTATTGTTTGTTTTATTCAGGATGTGACAGAAAACAAGAATTTCATAAAAGATATGCTAAATGAAAAAAATAGTCTGGATCAGGATATGGAATCACTTTCTTTTTATGACCAACTAACTGGCGTATACAATCGTAGATTCTATGAAAAAGAACTTGAGCGAATGGATAATAATCAGTATTACCCACTATCAATCATTTTTATGAACATTAATGGGATGTCCAAAGTCAATAATGAGTATGGTCACGCAGTAGGCGATATTCTAATGAGAAAAGCGGTTCAGGTGCTTAAATACGGTGTTCGGGGAGATGATGTTGTTGCCCGTTACGAAGGTGATGAATTTGTTGTATTGATGCCACGAACTGAAGGTGCTAAGGTTGAACGAGCGTTAGAACGATTTAAAAAGAATATGGATGAGGTTAAAGTTCAATCCATAAAATTATCGGTTTCCTTTGGATTTTATACTAAGTATGATGAGATCGACAATATTGAAGATGTAATAAAAACCGCACAAAGACAACTGGAAAGACAAAAATCGATAGATTATATTTAACTAAGTTGATGTTCTGTCAAGATAAAATGAATAAAGCAATATGCTGTTAATAAGATTAAATCACAACTGCGCGCGCCGCCCCCTTGGCTGATGCGCGCTTTTTTTGCAAAAAAAAGATACAGTCATTGAAGTAATGAAATAAACATGATTATTGATTGCTGATATTGATTATTTTAAATCGCTAGGTTAAAATAGTAGCAACTCATTAAAAATGGTACAAGGACAAGATTTGCTATAAGAATAACAATAAATGATTTAGTCCTTTGATACTTTGATAGATCGCGAAAAAACTCTGAAATGTTAGAGAGGGATAATATGAGCCAGGAAATCGGTACTTTGTTACGAGATCTGATTAAAGAAAAGAATGTGACTAATTTTTCACTTGCTAAAGAGATTGGTGTAGATCGCTCAACATTTCAGCATTTTTTATCCGGAAGGCGAAAACTAAATTTAGAAGACCTTCGAAAGATAATGATCGCTCTAAACTTAAACAAGGATAAAAAAAAGCAGTTATACGCACTCTATGAGAAAGAATATGATGATCATGAAAATATGATAAACAGTCATGATATTTTTTCTCTATACAGTGAAATCAATAATCAGATTATTCAGGAAAAAAGCTGGATAGAATCCGAGGAGTTTCTGGTAAAGAACCAACTAACTTCTGAAAAAGCTCGGATTATCAAGGGACAGCTAAAAATTGAAGGAATCATCCGCAGCTGTTTTATGGAAGAAATGGAAAGACGAACAGATGGCAATGTGATTATGTCGATAAATTTTAAACATTATTTTCTCTATGAATTGATCATACGCGCAAGTAGGCAAAATAAAGGCGGACAAGTACAAAATATCATTCCTTTAGTTAATAAAAAGAATCTTGGTAATAATCTTGATATTTTAAAAAGGGTTCTTATATTAAAAAGCCTTGAAAACATTGATTATGAGCCTTATTATTTTTATTCCGGAACTAAAATTTATGATGATATCAGCATTATTGTTCCTAATTATTTTATCACGTCTAAACAGGTGATTACCATTGATCGGGATTTCGAAAGTGCCATCATTTATGAAGACCTGGAAATAATTGATTATTACCGAAGAAAAGCTCGATTCATTCTCAGTAAATGTACATCGTTTGCTAAAAAAGAATTGATGGAGTGGACAGATTGCCTGTTGCCTTCCTTTGAGAAAATTAAAAAAAATAATACTACAGAGAAATACATCGCTTTTGATCAGCTAGAACATCTCCTTGACAAAACGCTCAAGCAAGGTAATAAAGATGACAGCGTTAATCAATTCAAATTTCAGGAAAAAGGCGGTGCCAACTTTTCTGATTATTTTGTGCTGAGAAATGGCCTGATTTCTGGTGCTGGAAATCTAAGCATCCGTTATCTGGTCAATGATGAACAGGTCGAATTTATCCTGATTAATGAGAGGAACAAGAGTATTCTGAAACTCATCATCAATGAAATAGGAATAGTGACTATTTTTAGAGAGTTTTTTAATTACCTTCCACGCAGCGTCCATGTCTGTTCTAAAGCGGAAATTAAAAACAGTCTGCACAATATCCGTAGTGTTACTAATAATTTAGAGAATAATTAATCAGGACTTGACAAGACAATACAATCAATGTAAAATACTCAACATAGAGTATAGGAGGTGTACGAATTGACACGCGTGCTTGTTTTGGGACTACTTGATGTACAACCGATGTCTGGCTATGATATTCAGCAGATGCTGCGAATATCTGATGCAGAACGTTGGGGTGGTGTGCTTATTGGCTCCATTTATCACGCTTTAAAGAAAATGGAAAAGGAAGGGCTGGTCGCTGTTGAAAGCATTGAACAAACTGGACATCGGCAAAAGGCGATTTACAAAATAACTGTAACGGGAAGAGAACATTTAGCCCAATTGGTGGAAAACACTTTGGAGAACTCATCCGTTAGTTATCCATCAACCGTCTACTCCGGTTTGTCGTTCATTGAAAAAATACCCCGCGAAAAAGCTTTGGCAGCACTTAATAATCAATTAGTCGCGTTGAAAAAAGAATATGATGCACTTGAGAGTGGGTACCGTCTCAAAAATATCGCCATGCATCAGAATATACCCCCAATGACGAAACTGATCTTTGACAATATGTATGCGATTGTCAACCAACAAAGATCTTTTGTTGAAAATGCCATAAAATTACTGGAAGCCCAGGAAATAAACAAGTAAAAATTTCTCCCTCATGTAGAGGGAGAAAAAAATAGCCGCATACTCAATAGAGAGTATACAAAGTTAAGTAAGGAGAGAATGATGAATTTGATTGAAGGAAAAAAATTGTTTAAAAGTTTTAAAAGCAAAAAGGTTATTCAGGGAATTGATTTCGAAATCAAGCAAGGTGAGATTTTAGCCCTGGTTGGCCCCAATGGGGTGGGGAAATCAACTACAATCGCCATGTTGCTGGGTATATTACCACCTGATGCAGGTTCAATATCTTATTGGCGAGATGATTATAAAGCGTATATTGGCACCCAACTTCAAAGCACCCCTTTTTTTGAGGGATACTCTGCAGAGGAAAACCTCAGACTATTCGGAGCTTTGTATCACACTAATCTGAGTGATGAGGAAATGAAAAATAAACTGGTTGACTGTCATTTAGAGGATACTGGAAAAACCCCGGCAGTTAAGCTCTCCATCGGTCAACAGAAAAGGCTGGCCATCGGTGTTACTACAGTTCATCACCCTGAATTGATCGTTTTGGATGAACCGACTGCCGGGTTGGATCCCCGCTCACGGTACGAAATAAAGGAAATGATTCATGGCTTGGCAAAGAATAACCAATCTGTGCTTTTTTCTTCTCATGATATGGAGGAAGTGGAAAAATTAGCGGATCGTCTGATTTTTATGAACCATGGAAAAATAATGGATCAGGGAAAGCCAGAAGAGTTGATCAAAAAACACCAGGTTAATAATTTGGAAATGCTTTATTTAAAACTTACTGAAAAGAATTAAGGAGAAAAAAATGAATACAATCTTCAACCTTTCGCTCAAATCTGCAGCACGTGAACCGTTTTTACTGTTTTGGTCTATTCTTTTGCCAATTGGTGGAATGCTTATATTAGGTTCACTCGTCGGTAACATCGACTATTCTATTAGAATCACAACCGGTATGATGGCGATGGGTATTTTATTTTACTCTTTTACTACTACGGTGTTTTCACTGCTTAGCCAAAGAAGACGAGGTGTTTATCAATTATTGAAAGTAACACCTATGCCCTTATCCCGTTATGTCATCAGTGTTTCAGGAGCCTGGACGCTGGTTTCAATGATCTGCGCGATGCTGGTTTTGTTTGTTGGTACCGCCTTCTTTCATCTTGACCTAAGAATTCTCAATGTGATAAAGATGGGGATAATCTGCATGTTAGGTGCAATTGGGTATATTTTTCTAAGTTTCTTTGTCTCCGGGCTATGTAAAACTGATGCGCAAACTAGTATTGTCTCTAATCTAATTACGATGCCCTTGTTGCTAGGTAGTGACGCTTTCTATTCGTTGGATGCTACGCCAGCTTGGGTCAAAACGATCGTTTTAGTGAATCCCTATCAGTGGTTACTTAATGGACTTCGCAGTGGGCTTCTTGGAAACAATCGAGATTGGCTTATTAGTGTGATGGTATTAAGCGCTTTTCTTGGTATTTCCTTATTTTTGGCAGTGAAATCACTTAAAGTAGTAGAAAATTAATAATATTTAAGAAACTTCGAAAACTCTTGACGGTTTTAAATTGCGCGGTATAATAATAGCGTACAATTAAATAACGCAAAGGAGAAATGATATGATATATGATTTTACAGTAAAAGACACCACTGGTGTGGATGTATCAATGAAAGATTATAAAGGTAAAGTTTTGTTGATCGTGAATACAGCCACGGGATGCGGTCTTACTCCGCAATATGAGGGCCTCCAGGATCTTTATGATAAATATAAGGAACAAGGTTTTGAAATTCTTGATTTTCCTTGTAATCAATTTGCAAACCAGGCTCCAGGTACCGATGGTGAAATAAAAAGTTTTTGCGAAACACGTTTTGGCGTAACATTTAAAATTTTTCACAAAATAGACGTTAATGGAGAAAACGCTGATCCACTTTTTACCTACCTAAAGAAGGAAAAAGGTGGGATGCTGGGTTCAAATATTAAATGGAATTTCACTAAGTTTTTAATTAATAAAAAGGGAGATGTGGTTAAACGATTTGCCCCAACTGACACTCCTGAAAAAATTGAAAATGACATTAAGAAATTGCTAGAAAAATTGCCTGCAATGAAATTGTGAGGTATAATGAACTAACTAACTTTTCAAAGGAGTGATTGACTTGGATAATGAACAACTTAAACTGGAAAACCAATTGTGCTTTCCACTATACGCCACCGCTAAAGAGGTGGTGAAACGCTATAAACCCTATTTAGAAGAAATAGGCTTGACCTATACCCAATACATTGCCATGATGGTCTTGTGGGAACACAAAACGATCAATGTTAAAACCTTGGGAGAATATTTATATCTTGATTCAGGGACATTAACACCGTTACTTAAACGATTGGAATCAGCTGGTTTGATTGAGCGAAATCGAGATTCGAATGATGAGCGCAATGTTATCATTAAGCTGACTCCGGAAGGAGCAAAACTAAAAGAGTCGGCCAGTGAGATTCCGGAGAAAATCAAGCAATGTCTGCCAATCACAGAAGAAGAAGCAATGACTTTGTATCGATTACTATACAAAATACTCAAAAATAAGTAATATTTATAATGTGTATATAAAAATGTCCAGTTGTTAAGACTGGATATTTTTGTGCTTTTATTTTATGATTATCGAGATAATTAGAAAATAACTAAACTATTCTCTTGATTAAGGTATTAGAATGTGTTAATGTGTAACCAATTAGCAACTAAAAGCGGATAGTAGATATAAATATTAACACAAGGAGAAATTATCATGGAAATGGACTTAAAAGACCACGAGATAACAGCAGATATTCTTAAAGCACTAGGCCATCCAGTGCGGCTTTGCATTACAAAAGGACTGATTGCAAATGGACGATGTAATGTTTCTTATATGGAAGAATGTCTTGAAGTATCTCAGTCAGGTGTTTCTCAGCATTTGTCAAAATTGAAGAATGCGGGAATTGTTAAAGGCTTCCGAACGGGTAATGAAATTTATTATGAAGTCATCAGTAAACCGGCAAAAAATATTATTCAAGCATTGTATGGAGAAGATTTATAGTCTGCGGCAGGATCAGGGTAATTAAACAAATAAATTAAAAAACGAAGTGTTCAAGAACCACTTATCTTCTAACAGGATTGTCTAAAGACAATGGTGTGTAAGTTTAAGATAATGATTAAGCGAACACTTTTTTATTAAAAAAATCAAAAGAAGTTTGACAATTTGGAATAATCATACTATAATTAAAACACAAATTATTAGTTAGGAGTTATTCTTAATCATGAAAAGTAAAAAAATACAAATGTATACAGACATGATCCGTAACGTAGGTTTAAAAGCCACACCACAACGAATTAGTGTGTTAAAGATGTTGTCAGAAATGACATCTCATCCCAGTGCAGATATGTTGATGGATGCCCTTGAAAACCAAGGATATGTAATGTCAGTAGGAACAATTTATAATATATTGGAAACATTCTCAGAAAAAGGCCTGATTCTAAAATTGAAGGATAATCAGGAAGTGATGCGTTTTGATGCAAACACACAGTTTCATGTACATATATACAACAAGGAAAACAATGGTATCTGCGATTACTATGACCCCGAACTAGAAATTCTGCTAGCAGATTATTTTAAGAATAAGTTGCCGGAAGATGTTTCTCTGAATCGCATGGAAGTATCGCTTTTTGCTTGAGATTATTTCAAGTTGCTTTTATATGCAATCAAAAAAGAATAAATTTTTACATCTAGAAAGCCTGATGCCAAAACATCAGGCTTTTGAATTTTTTGAGATTATTCAGAATGACAAATATTTATCATGAATGATTATTGACAAGTATTTATTCCAGTTCTATAATTTAGACATGATCTTAATAGGAATGATTCTTTTAAAGATATTATTTAATTTAAGATCAGTTGTTTATACAAATATCTAAAGAATAAATTATTGGAGGGTTTCATATGAATTCAAATTTTAGCTGTAAAACCTGTGCAAGTGCTGATCAAAAGCTGGAGACGTTTATTTCCAATCTCAGCGTCGACACATCCCATCACCGGATGGAAGGACAAAGTGTCAAATGTGGCTTCGGTCTACAGGGAATCTGTTGCCGTCTCTGTTCTAATGGACCATGTCGAATCACACCCGACGGACCAAAAGGCGTTTGTGGTGCCACCGCCGATACCATAGCTGCCAGAAACTTTTTGAGAGCAGTTTCTGCTGGTTCCGGATGTTATATTCATATTGTCGAAAATACTGCGCTGATGCTCAAGAAGACTGCAGCTAGCAAAGGGGTATTAAAAGGCAAGTTGGCGTTAGCGAAGCTGGCAGATATATTTGAAGTGGATGAAGCTGATGAATATGCTCGTGCCGAAAAAATTGCCGATATGGTCTTAGCTGATTTATATAAACCCGACTACATAAAAATGGAACTGGTTGAAAAAATGGCCTATAAACCACGTTTCGATCGTTGGAAAGAACTGGGGATACTACCGGGGGGAGCGAAATCCGAAGTATTTGCCGGTGTTGTTAAAACATCCACCAATTTAAATTCGGACCCCGTCGATATGTATCTGAATTGTTTAAAATTAGGTATTTCTACTGGTCTTTATGGTTTAACGCTGACCAATCTGCTAAATGACGTGATGCTTGGGGAACCTTCCATCCGTCTGGCGCCAGTGGGTTTACGGGTTATTGATACCGATTATATTAATATCATGATCACTGGCCATCAGCATTCCTTATTTTCATACTTACAAGATCGATTGATTCAGGATGATGTCATAAAAAAAGCTAAAGCAGTGGGTGCCAAAGGGTTTAAATTGGTCGGATGTACCTGTGTTGGTCAGGACCTGCAGTTGCGTGGTGAGCATTATCAAGAAGTCTTTAACGGTCATGCCGGTAATAATTTTACCAGCGAAGCGATTCTAGCCACTGGCGCGATTGATGCGGTATTATCAGAGTTTAATTGTACCTTGCCGGGGATCGAACCGATCTGTGATGAATTAAAAATCAAACAGATCTGTCTTGATGATGTTGCGAAAAAAGCTAATGCCGAAATGAAACCTTTTATTTTTGAAGAAAAAGAAACCCAGAGCAATGAGATCATTGATTTAGTGATCGCTGCCTATCAGGCTAGACGAGGAGTTATTACTCTGAACATGGCTGCTGACCACGGAAACGATGATACTTTAACTGGTGTCAGTGAGGGTTCCCTTAAATCATTCCTGGGAGGAACCTGGAAACCACTCATCGACCTAATTGTCAAAGGTGAAATAAAAGGGATTGCTGGTGTTGTAGGCTGTTCAAGTTTAACTGCTGGCGGCCATGATGTGCTGACAGTTAACCTGGTCAAAGAATTGATTGCTAAAGATATTCTGGTTTTATCAGCGGGCTGTTCATCTGGTGGGTTAGAAAATGTTGGCTTGATGTCACCTTCAGCGGCATCTCTGGCTGGACCAAAACTGCGAGCTGTCTGTGAAAGTTTAGGGATTCCGCCAGTCTTAAACTTCGGTCCATGTCTGGCAATTGGCCGTCTAGAACTTGTTGCCACTGAACTGGCTGAAGCCATCGGAGTTGATTTACCGCAATTACCACTGGTTTTATCAGCACCACAATGGTTAGAAGAACAAGCTCTGGCCGATGGTGCCTTTGGTTTAGCGCTGGGACTACCGCTTCATTTAGGATTGCCACCGTTTGTTACCGGAAGCCCAGTGGCGGTTCAGGTGTTCACCCAGGATATGCTGAATTTGACCGGCGGACAACTGATCATTGATGACAATGCTAAATCAGCAGCCGAAACGCTCGATGCGATCATTGAAAAGAAACGCAAGGAATTAAACATCTAAGGAGGTGTAATCTATGAAACGAATCATCATTGATCGCGACAAATGCGATGGTTGTCTTAACTGCAACATCGCCTGTATCAGTGCCCATGAGGAAGGTAGTAATTTTTACACCGTAAACATGCAAAGTCCTGATGCTGAGACCCGTAATTTTATTAAGTTTGACACCCAAAAGGGATATCTGCCAATTTTCTGCCGACACTGTGATGAGCCGGAATGTGTGCTGTCCTGTATGAGCGGCGCCCTGGAAAAAGATCCCGTAACCGGACATGTACAGTATGATGAAAGCAAATGTGCGGCTTGCTATATGTGCGTGATGAACTGTCCCTATGGCGTTTTAAAGCCAGATAGTAAAACCCGAACCAAGGTCATTAAATGTGATTTCTGTGACGATAAACCGGACGGACCCAGCTGTGTCAAAGCCTGTCCCAAGAAAGCCATCGAAGTGAAAGAGGTAAGCCTATGAAAATCGTTATTATCGGCGCCAGCGCAGCCGGAATCAGTGCAGCTAAAACAATCAAAGCCTCAGAACCAGTTACCGAAGTGGTGATTATTTCTAAAGAAGACAGCGTTCACTCACGTTGTATGCTTCATAAATTTTTGGGTCATGAAAGAGATGCCAAAGGGATCAGTTTTATTGCTGAAGACTTCTTTGAAAAAAATGGGATAACCTGGCTTAGTAACACCACCGTGATTGGGCTGGATGCTCAGAAAAAGACGGTAAAAACCCATGACAATCGGGATATCAACTATGACAAGCTGCTAATTGCCACCGGAGCTTCCTATTTCATCCCACCGATCCCGGGACTCCGGGAGTCAAAAAACGTCTATGGGTTTCGTGATTTAAAAGATGCCCAGTTGTTAGATAGCGAGTGTAATACAGCTCGAAATGCCGTCGTTATCGGTGCTGGTCTGGTTGGTATGGACGCCGCAGTAGCGTTGCTCGCGCGGGGTTTGAAGGTAACCGTTATCGAAATGACGCAGTCTGTGATGAGTTTACAGCTTGATCAAAAATCGGCCGAGGCGTACCAACAGCTGTTTGAAAAAAACGGGACTGAGTTTGTTTTAGCGGATAAGGTGGTTTCAGTCGATGTTGACGAGGTTGGTCGGGGAAAAACCATCCATCTTGCCAGCGGAAAAGCGATTCCTGCTGATGTCATTGTTATTGCGGCCGGAGTACGACCTGCTTTTAACTTTACCGAGGGATCTGGTATTACAACTGACCATGCCATTTTAGTAGGGGATGATCTTAAAACGAATATCGACGATATTTATGCCGCCGGAGATGTCACCGGAATTGCCGGGATCTGGCCTAATGCCATGAAACAGGGACGGATTGCCGCAATCAACATGCTGGGTGAAAAACTCTTGTATGAAGATCGCTATGCCCTTAAAAATACAGTTAATTTCTTTGGGCTCACGACCCTATCCCTGGGAAACATCAACCCGGAGGTCGAAGAAAATTGCGATATCTTCATACGGGAAGACCGCAATAATTACCAGAAAATTGTCATGAAAAAGGGCGTCGTTCAGGGGGTCATAATCCAGGGAAATATCGGCGGAACAGGATTCTGGCAATACCTGATTAAGAATAAAATTGTTGTTTCCAGTAAAAACAAAGATGTCTTTGATTTGAGCTATGCCGATTTTTATGGTCTAGACCAGAGTACTGGGGAATATAACTACGCTGTTTAAAGACACAGTTCTCAAATATCTTAAGATATTTGAGAACTGCTTTTCATTTTATTTCTTTTGGTGTATACTACATTGAAGTAAAAATTATAAGAAATATTTGGAGGAAATAATGTCAGAAACAGCAAATCCGATTGTAAAAATTGAAATGGAAAATGGCCAGACTATGGAAGTGGAACTCTATCCCGAAGTTGCTCCAATAACTGTTGAAAACTTTTTAACCTTAGTCAATGATGGCTTCTATAATGGATTGATCTTTCATCGGGTCATTCCTGGCTTTATGATTCAAGGCGGATGCCCTCAGGGCAGTGGTATGGGTGGTCCGGGACACACGATTAAAGGTGAATTTTCTGGCAATGGTGTCGTGAATGATCTGAAGCATGTGAAAGGCGTAATATCAATGGCTCGTTCCGGGATGCCAGATTCTGCCGGCTCCCAGTTTTTTATCATGGTCGATGATGCACCATTTTTAGATGGTCAATATGCGGCTTTCGGTAGGGTGATTTCGGGAATAGAAACAGCGGACGCGATCGTTGTGGTTGATCGGGATCGATCAGATAAACCGCGTGAAGATCAGGTAATTAAGAAAATTGAAGTTGTATCCTAAATTATATTTTGAAATCATTCTGTTTTTATGATAAAATAAAATAAAAAGGATGTGAGCGCAATGGCAAAGTATTGTCCAAAATGTTATGCCGGTATCGGTGCAGATGATGCAGTGTGTAGTAATTGTGGAAATGTGTTGAAGGAAAATACCAGTGAGATAGAAGATTTCACGGCAGGTGTTTTCGATAATGAAAATATTTCTCAGGATGTTACCGGAAAAGAAATTCCTGGTGAAATCTCAAATGAAGAAATCTTATCTCACGAAATTGTCGAGGATGAAATCATTGCTGATGGTATTGTTGAGGAAGAAATCATTGTCTCGGAAACGATCATAACCACTCCAGATCCTGCTCAGACCTCGTCACAATATCAGGCTCCACCGGAACGTCAGGCGGCCCCGGAAAATTCCGAAGTGCCCATGACCCTGGGTGACTGGATGCTGACGCTGCTGTTGCTGTACATACCAATCGTCAATATTGTGATGCTGATTATCTGGAGTGTTGATTCCAAAACTAGTACCACAAAAAAACACTTTGCTTGGGCAACCTTGATCTTTATGGGAATTGGCATTGTTCTTGCCATCATTTTTTCTAGCATTGTGGTGGCCATTGTTGCTTCAATGATGCAATCCATGTACTATTATTAAAACTTATCCCGATCAAACAAAAGAACCGTCAACTGGCGGTTCTTTTGTTTGTATTAATATAAGGTGGGGATCAGTAATCAACTGGATCTTCCACGCAGCCAATAATGGCGTTTTTAAATGCTTCACAAGCGGTTCGGCAATTGGATTGGGTACCGGTGAGGATGGCACCGCTCAGATTTGAATTAGTCGGGGGACTAAAAAATTTCACAACTTCCACATCGGCAACCGTTAAGGCTTCATCGATACCGACAATCCCTTCAAGAGCTGGGGCAAAGAGGAACGCAATGGATGATCCGATTGGCAGGTCATAGGTTTTTGAAAAATACTTGCCGATTTTGGGTACCAGCTGGGCATAAATTAGGTTGCTGTCATCGTCATTGACGCTGTAGACGCTGGCCTTGTTTTCGGCATAGTCCCGGATATAACGAAGTCCGCTTTCTACGTCAGACACGGTGGGTCCGGTGATGACACCAAAAACCTGACCATCATTAATTCCAGCACCGGACCCGTAAAGGGTTTTAATGTATACAACATCGACATTCGAGGTTTTGGTGGCTTCATCGGCAGCGCAATAGCCGACACCATCGTATTGGGTGGTAAAAATGCCAATATCAATGCAACCCTCCGGTAAATCAAACTCTTCCAACATGATGTCTTCAACAGCGGTTAGCATTTTACTATAAACAAGTTCGCATTTAATTCGATCTCCAGTCATGGCATCATCTCCTTTTTTGAATTTTATACAAATTTTTACTGATGATTCATAATATCATTATTTTGGCTCTGGGTAAATAAAAAAAAAGCAGAACAATGGGTAGTTTATCTGCTTTTTTCTGGTTTGCTCGTGTTTTTAAATAATTATTCGGAATGGGTTTCAATCGCGCCATATTTACGAAAGCGTTGGTAACGGTGTTCCGTCAATTGTTCAGGAACAAGAGCCTGATATTTTTGAAAGCTTTTATATAAACCGATCTTCAGTTCTCGATAGACGTTTTTAAAATCTCGATGGTTTTCAGAAATAATTTTATCAACAACCTGGAGCTCATACAAATCCTGAGCGGTTAGTTTTAGACACTTTGCTGCTTCTTTTGATTTTGAGGCATCCTTCCAGAGAATAGTGGCACAGCCTTCTGGAGAGATCACTGAATAAATGGCATTTTCCAGCATCCAGACCTCATCAGCCACACCTAAAGCCAGAGCACCGCCACTACCACCTTCGCCAATTACAATGGACAGGATTGGTACCGTAAGGCTCATCATTTCCATCAGATTTTTAGCAATAGCATGCCCTTGCCCTCGTTCTTCAGCACCGATGCCACAAAATGCGCCAGAGGTATCGATCAGACAGACAATTGGACGATTGAATTTCTCCGCCAGCTTCATCTGCCGCAGAGCTTTTCGGTAGCCTTCGGGATGGGAAGATCCGAAATTTCGCTTGACCCGTGATTTAGTATTTTTTCCCCGTTCCTGGGCAATAACGGTAACCGGCAAGTCCATCAGAAATCCCAGGCCGGTAATCATCGCGGGATCATCACCAAAACAGCGGTCGCCGTGCAGTTCGATAAAATCGGTGAACAGATTATCGATGAAATCCTGACCAGTGGGACGGCTTTTCTTCCGGGCTAGTGCGACACGTTTATATGCTTCCATTTTTATTACCGCCTTTGGGGTTTTCGTGAAGGATCAATAGCCGCTTCACCGTTTCTTTTTGGATACTACGGGGTACAATCGCATCTACAAATCCTTTTTCAAGTAAAAATTCAGCCCGCTGAAATCCTTTTGGTAACCGCTGCCGTATGGTTTGTTCAATAACCCGGGGACCGGCAAAGGCAATCAAAGCTTCGGGTTCGGCCAAAATAATATCACCTTCCATGGCAAAACTGGCAGTAACACCACCGGTGGTCGGGTCGGTGAGGATGGTAAGATAGAGCAGACCGGCATCACTGTGACGTTTGACCGCACCGCTGGTCTTAGCCATCTGCATCAGGGCCAACATCCCTTCCTGCATTCGGGCCCCACCGGAAACGGTATAGCCAAGCACCGGAAGACAATGCGAACGGGCATATTCAAAGATCAGGGTGATTTTTTCACCCACCACCTGCCCCATGCTCCCCATCATAAAGGTGGCTTCCATCACAAATAGAGCCACCTCCCGATTGTCTATTTTTCCAGTTCCAATGATAACGCCTTCATTTTCGTGACTGAACAGGGTAGCCTGCTCCAGCTTTTCATCGTATCCGGGAAATTCCAGTCGATTGAATGAGGATAACTCATGATGCTGTTCGACAAAAGTATCCGGATCAACAATCATATTTAGGCGTTGTCTGGCATTGATGCGAAAATGGTGACCGCATTTGGGGCAGACGTGGAAGTTATTTTCTAAATCTGACGTGAAGCTCAATTGTTTACAGGATGGACAGCTTCGGCACAGTTCCGAAGGAATGGCCGGGTCTGTTTTACGTTTGATCCGATGCTGGGCTTCAAGTTCATTCTTGGGTTTTTTAAATAGACTTTTACTTAGCATTTAAAACCTCCATTTCTATTCGGATAAGGGTTTACCGAATTCATTTTCCATAAAATCTGTATAATAGTCGCCCTTAATAAATAAGGGATGACTGAGAATATCTAATTGTACCTGGCTGGTGTGGTCGATCCCTTCAATCACCAGCTCGCACAAGGCGGCCTTCATTTTCCGGATCGTCAGCTCACGGGTTTTGGAATGGACAATCAGCTTGCCAACCATGGAATCGTAATACGGAGGAATCGAATAGCCTTGATAGAGTAGGGTATCAAAACGAACCCAGGGTCCTCCGGGAACATGCAGAAATTCAATGGTTCCGCAGTTGGGTCTAAAATCCAGTAGCGGATTTTCAGCATTGATTCGGCATTCGATGGCATGACCATGAATGTACACATCTTGCTGAGAAAATGTCAGCGGCAATCCAGCGGCAATCCGGATCTGCCATTTGACAATATCTACTCCAGTAACCATTTCAGTAATTGGATGTTCAACCTGCAATCGGGTGTTCATTTCCATAAAATAAAAATGGCCGTGCATATCCATTAAAAATTCGATGGTACCGGCATTTTCATAACCTATGGCCAGCGCGGCCTGACGGGAAACGTCCATCATAGCAGTGCGAATTTCCGGAGTCAGTGATGGTGAAGGACTTTCTTCCAGTAATTTCTGATTTTTGCGTTGAATGGAGCATTCCCGTTCGCCTAAGGCAACAACATGTTGATGCTGATCACAAAGCAATTGAATTTCGATATGCTTTACCCGGGTTAAAAACTTTTCCAGATAAACCCCATCGTCATTAAAAGCGTTTTGCGCTTCTTGTCTGGCCAGGGAATACTCATTTAAAAAATTTTCCGATCGTTCGACCAAACGGATCCCCTTGCCACCACCGCCAGAACGGGCTTTGACTAGCAGGGGATAGCCAATTTCATCAGCTCTTTGATGCGCCTCATCCGGATCGTTTAAAATATCGGTACCGGGAACAATTGGTACTCCAGCAGCGGCCATGGTAGCGCGGGCCTGATCTTTGTCGCCCATTTTCTGAATGATTTCCCAGTTTGGTCCAACAAAAGCGATACCGCATTGGGTGCACAAACGAGCGAACTTGGGGTTTTCTGAAAGCAGTCCGTAGCCGGGATGGATGGCTTCCGCTCCGGTTAATACCGCTGCCGATAAAATTGCCGAAATGTTCAGATAAGAGTCTGAGACTGCCGCCGGTCCAATACAAATACTTTCATCGGCTAGGCTCACATGCAGACTATTTTCATCGGCGGTGGAAAAGACTGCAACGGTGGCGACACCCATTTCTTTACAGGCACGGATAATCCGCAGCGCAATTTCGCCCCGGTTAGCTATGAGGATCTTAGAAAACACGGCTTTCCTCCTTACTCAATCAGGGCAAAAGAGAATTCTCCTACCACTGCGATCTTGCCATTCACTGAACCGGAACCGCTGGCAAAATAAAAAGGCGGTTTGGATCTCGTAATGGTGCAGGTGATTTCAATGGTATCACCGGGAAAGACCTTTTCTTTGAATTTTACCTTATTCAAACTGGTAAAGTAGGGCGTCTTATTGGCACCACCCAGGTCTGCCAGTAAGACGCAGCTGGTCTGGGCAATAATTTCGCAAAGAATAACACCGGGCACTACCGGATTGCCGGGAAAATGTCCCTGCAAAAAAAACTCGTCGCCGGTTACGGTGTAGCGCCCAGTGGCGGTGGTGTTATCTATTTTCTCAGCCTCGTCAATCAGGAGCATGGGCTCCCGGTGTGGCAGGATCTTTTTTAATTCATCACGTTTCATTCTGATTTCCTTCTGAAATTTTATAAAAATTCCGTTTAGTAATTTTTTAGACCGTTAACAAAATTTAGCCGTACCGATCATGATCGGTACGGTCAGATTAACAATTGGTCGGTACGGAGCTAGTAACTCTGTCTAAAATCTAGTCTTCAACGATGCGATAGAGCACCTGACCGAATTCAACGACTTGGCCGTTGCCGACGCATACTTCCATAATGGTTCCGGGAGTTTCGGCGGTAATTTCGTTCATCAGCTTCATCGCTTCAATAATACACAGGGTATCGCCTTCGGAAAAGCTCTGCCCCTTGGTCACATAAGCTGGTTTATCCGGCTGACTGCTTTGGTAAAAGACACCAACCATGGGGGATTTTATTTCTTTCCAATGGGCAGTATCAGTGATATCAATGGCATCGGCTGCCACGGGCTGGGTATGATGGGGCAGTGGCTCCATTGCCGCCATCCGGGTTTCCTGATAGGTAATCTCAGATGGTTGCATCGAACCGATTTCCCGTTTTATTTCGATTTTCAGGTTTCCCTGATCAAGGACCAGACTGGTGAGTTTTTCTTCAGACATGATTCTTGCCAGCGCCTGAAGTGTTTCTATATTTAATTCCATCTCTTATTCTCCTGCATATCTAACAAATGCCAGACAACCATTGTGACCACCAAAACCAAGGGAGATCGATAGAGCAATATCACTCTGGACGTCTCGTTTTTCATTGGGGACATAATCCAGATCACAATCTGGATCAGCTTCCTGATAACCAATGGTGGGGGGAATAATGCCATCTCTCAAGGCCATCACTGAAGCGATCGCTTCAATGGCACCCGCTGCCCCCAACATATGGCCAGTCATTGATTTGGTGGAGCTGACCAGCGTTCGATTGAGATGTTCACCCAGGGCATTTTTAATGGCAATGGTTTCTGATTTATCGTTAAGTGGGGTGCTGGTACCATGAGCGTTTACATAAATCTGAGATTGCTCAAATTTAATGCCCGAACTGACCGCCTCCGCCATAGCCAGGCTGATGGCTCGGGTGCCACCGATGGCGTCGGGATGGGGGGCAGTAATGTGATAGGCATCGCAGGTATTCCCGTAGCCGACAACTTCGCCGTAAATTTTCGCGCCGCGGTTCAGGGCGGATTCTAGATCTTCTAATACCAGTGCACCAGCGCCTTCACCCATAACAAAACCGCTACGGTTTTTGTCAAAGGGAATGGAGGCCCGGGTGGGATCGTTAACGGTAGTCAAAGCCGTTAAATTAGTAAAGCCGGCCACCGACAAAGGAGAAATACTGGCTTCAGTGCCGCCGGCAATAATGGCATCGGCATAACCGTGCTTAATACTTCGAAATGCTTCTCCAATGGAATGGGTACCCGTGGCACAAGCTGTAACAATCGGTAGACAGGGTCCCTGGGCATTATAACGAATGGCGATGGTTCCCGCAGCGATATTTGAAATCATCATTGGGATGAAAAAAGGCGAAATCCGGCCAGGGCCTTTGGTATCCATTTTATGGCATTCATCAATAAAGGTGTGAATACCGCCGATGCCGGAACCCATATAAACACCCAGTCGGGTGGGGTCCACATACGCCTGGACACCACTGTCTTCCATTGCCTGGACAGCTGCGCCAATGCCGTATTGGGTAAATAGGTCAGTTTTTCGGATTTCATTCTTTTTAATATAGTCAAGGGGTTCAAAATCATGAACCTCACCTGCAATTTTCACTTTTAGGTCGGTGGTATCAAATTTCTTAATAAAGTCAATGCCGCATCTTCCGTTTTTTAGGTTTTCCCAAAAACGTTCTACAGTGCTACCCACTGGAGAAACAGCACCACATCCTGTTATAACAACTCGTCGATTCATTGATTACTCCTAAATATAGAGACCGCCATCAACTTTAATGACTTCTCCTGTAATATAGCCTGATAAATCGCTACTTAAATATACGCAGAGATTGGCAATATCATCTGCCTGTCCCAAACGTTTTAAGGGAATTTGTTTAATAATCTCTTCTTTAATTTCGGGTTTTAATTCTTTGGTCATATCAGTGTCGATAAAACCTGGAGCAATGGCATTACAGGTGATTCCTCGCATGGCCATTTCTTTAGCAGTGGACTTGGTCAGACCGATAAGACCGGCTTTGGCAGCGGCGTAATTGCATTGGCCCACATTGCCCATTAAGCCTGAAACTGAGGAGATATTGATAATTCGACCTTTGCGCTGCTTGAGCAGGTAAGTGCCGACGTGCTTGGTCATGTTGAAGGCACCTTTTAAATTGGTGTTAATGACACTATCAAAATCAGTTTCCTTCATGGCGATTAACAGCTTGTCATTAGTAATTCCAGCATTGTTCACCAGGATATCTAATCCATCAAAATCCTTAATAACCTGGGCAACCAGTTCTTTAGTGGCGTTAAAATCGGACACGTCACATTGATAGCTTTTGGCCTGCACACCCAAAGCCTGCAGTTCATTGATGGTCAGTAGCGCATTAGTTTGGCTACCACGGTACATAATGGCCACATTTCCATGGGCCTGGGCAATTTTAAGGGCGATGGCCCGTCCAATTCCTTTTGCACCACCTGTAATGAGTGCAGTTTTTCCTGTTAACATACAAAAGACCATTCCTTTCCGGCATTCTTTGCTTCGAGATAATCGGTTAGTACCGTTTCAACATGATAATAGAGGACTGATTTGTCAATTTTTTTTAAGAATCCACCCAGGGTTTTGCCGGGACCGCATTCAATAAAGGTGGTAAATCCGTCTGCGATCATGTTGCGCATCGTTTGTTCCCACAATACGGGATGATTGATTTGATGAAGAATATAATCACGGATCTCCACTGGAGATTCAGGATAGGGTTTAGCATAAGCGTTGGAATAAAGGGGAATGGAACCCGCTGAAAATGTCAATTCATAGATCTTTTTTTCCAGCAGCTTGGTTGCATAGGTCATAAAAGGGGAGTGGAAACCGCCAGATATAGTCAAGGGGATACCCCGACCGCCCAGTTCTTTCGCACGGATTAAAAACGCTTCCTGATCATCCCGAAGCATGGCGACAACCAGCTGCCCAGGGCAATTGTAATTAACCGGGTAGCATTGGCTGAATTCTTTGCAGAGTGCTTCCACCGTGGCATTATCAAGTTTTAAAACGGCCACCATGGACGCCGGTGTCATCTGAGACGCTTCATCCATAGCTTGACCACGCTTTTTAACAAACTTTAATCCATCTGCCATAGACAAGACGCCGGAGGCTACCAGACCGCTTACCTCTCCCAGTGAGAAGCCAGCGATCCCCTGAACTTCGACCCCAACACATTTTAAAGCCGTCAGTGCCGCCAGCTCCACTGCAAAAATACAAGGCTGGGTATTCAGGGTTTGATTGAGCGCTTTCGCAGGCCCTTCAAAGCAAAGTGTCGAGGTGCCCGGATGAACGGCATCAACCTGGTCAAAAATTTCCCGTGCGCATTGGCTAAGTTCATAAAGGGGTTTGCCCATTCCGACAAACTGTGAACCTTGGCCGGGGAAGAGCAGTGCTATTTTACCCATTTTGTTCCTCCTTTTAAAACTGTTTCTGTTTCATCAGCCAGTGTTAAAATGATTTCCTTCACGCTTTGTTTTTCTTTAATCATTCCTGCAATCTGACCAGCCATGAAGCAACCTTTTAGAGAATCACCTTCCTGAGCGGCAATGCGAAGCGCACCCCGACCGTATTCTTCCAGAACTTCTGGCGGCGTCGTAGGATCATTTTCCGCTTTAATGAAGTCTTTAGAAAAGGTTGTTTTTAGAGAACGAACCGGATGACCCAATGACCGGCCGCTAAGGGTGGTATCAATATCTTTGGCTTTAATAATTTTATCTTTATAATTTTCATGGATGTTGGTTTCGTGGGCGACTAAAAAACGGGTGCCCAACTGAACCCCTAATGCTCCCAGCATTAACGCGGCGGCGATGCCCCGACCATCGCCAATGCCGCCGGCAGCAATGACCGGAATCGAAACCACGTCACAGACCTGGGGAATTAAGGGTAGGGTAGACATCTCGCCGACGTGTCCACCGGATTCGCCGCCTTCGGCAATGACCGCTGTGGCTCCAGCCCGTTCAGAAAAGCGGGCCAATCCGGTGGAAGGTACCACCGGAATAACTTTGATACCGGCTTCAATCCATAGCTTCATGAATTTACCTGGATTTCCGGCACCGGTTGTGACAACCGGAACCTTTTCGTCAATCAGAACCTGTGCAATTTTATCCACATGGGGATTCATCAGCATAACATTGACCCCAAAAGGTTTATCAGTCAGGCTTTTGGCCTTTTTAATTTCACTGCGTAGCCAATTCTCATCGGCGTTCATTGACGAAATAATCCCTAAACCACCTGCATTTGACACGGCAGCCGCAAGCTGAGCATCGGATATCCACGCCATTCCTCCCTGAAGAATGGGAAATTCAATGTTTAAAAGATCGCAGAGTGGTGTTTTTATCATACTATTTCACCTAAACGATTGCTTTTTCAATCAGCGTTACCACATCACCAATGGTCTTAATTTCGCCATCCATTTCAATGCTGGTATCAAAGGCTTCTTCAATTTCCATGACCAGCTCCACGGTATCCAGAGAATCCAGTTCCAGTTCTTCGAATGTTGAAGCTACTGTAACGGCTAAATCTTGTTCATCTTTGTAATTCCGTAAAATTTCCACTACTTTTTCTAATACCATTTGATTAATCCTCCTAAGATTATAAATAAATTTTTGATTGAGATCCCGTACCGACCAATTATTAATCTGTCGCATACAACATGATGTAACAATTGCCGGTACTATTTAAGAATTTAAGCTGAAGTCATTTTTAGTTATAATTTTACTAACAATACTACGCCATATAATGATCAGCCCATTCGATAACGCAGGCACCGGTTGTCAGACCTCCGCCGAAGGCGGTTAAGGCAATCCGGGTGCCGGGTTTAAAGGTGTTACTGCGGTTAAGTTCATCCAGCACCAGTGGGATGCTGGCGGCTGAGGTATTACCACAACCATTGACTCGCAGAACAAATTTATCCATTGGCAGTTTTAGGCGTTTGGCCGCTCCTTCGATAATCCGCAGGTTCGCTTGATGGGGAATGATGTAATCCAGATCGGCCAGTTCGATGCCGGCGGCTTTTGCCACTGAGCGTAAGTCACTGCAGATGGCAGCTACCGCAAAGCGATAAACTTCCGGCCCGTCCATCAGCAGATAGGGGGCTGGGTTGGTCTGGTTTTGGGTCAGGGGATGATTACCCTTAGGCCAGGGAATACTTAAGGCATGCTGATTTCCGACGGCGGTCAGCTGAATGGCTCTTAAGCTATTCCCGCTGGCCAGCACAGCGGCACCGGCACCGTCTCCGAAAAGTACAGCAGTAGCCCGATCTTGCCAGTCCACCAGCTTGGACATGGCGTCCACCGCAATGACCAGAATTTTTTGGTCATTATTCCGGGAAAAATAAGCGTCAGCCACATCAAGTCCATAGACAAAGCCGGAGCAAGCGGCATTGAGATCAAAGCTGGGGCAGGTTGCACCCAATTTTTCCTGAATCAAGCAGGCCAGGGAAGGGGTGACGGTATCACCGCCAAGGGTGGGGCAGATAATTAGATCAAGTTCTGCTGGTTTGATTTGGGCATTATCCAGGGCATTCACACTGGCTTCCAGAGCGATGTCTAAAATGGATTCTGCCACACAAATGTGTCGTGATTCGATGCCAGTTCTTGAAACGATCCATTCATTAGATGTATTAAGAAACTGGGCGAGGTCTTCATTGGTCTGAATTGTTCTTGGCAATGCAGAACCGGTTCCGATAATTGTAAAGGACATTTGTTCCTCCAAGCATCAAGGCTCAGACGTTTCATTTTCGTCAGATAATCTTGATAATTTATTTTTGAAAAAACCGTTTAATTTTTCCATACCGTGAATTAATACTTCTTTTTCGGCAACAGTCATTTCACTAGAAATATCTTTCACCATTTTTACATGAAAATACTGATGGATTTTATCGATCCGTAAACCCTTATCGGTAAGTCGAACGTATACAACCCGTCCATCGGTATTACTCTTTTCTTTCTTTACATACCCTTTTTTAACCAATTTATTTATCGCCACCGTTACAGAAGGGAGGGTAATATTAAGACTTTGGGCAAGATCACTAATGGTTTTTCCATCATTTTTGTTTTTTCCCACATGCTCAATCAGATGCATTTCATTGATTGATAAATCAATATTCGTAGATTGCTTGAGTAAATTTTCTTCAAACTTTAAAATAGTATTGAATGTATCGACCAAAACGGCGTTGAGTTGGGAAGAAAAAGAGTCCAAGGGATCACCTCCATTATCGTTAGATTGTCTAACTAATTATAGCGCTAAAAAAGTATTTGTCAAGAAAAGTTCAGATATTAACTTTTTTCTTAGGGCATATTAAGACTTATAAGATCGCTAAATAAATGACTAAAGACCAGATTAGTGACTTAATTCTTTTGTCAATTCGTCAATTAAGGCTTTCACAGTTGTGATTTCAGTGATTTTATATGCATTAGCCCCGGAAAAAACATAGCCATTCTCCAGATCACCCTGTTTTCCGGCAATCAGAGCAAGGGCAATACAGTAGGGAGCCGTTTTATAATCGCATGATTTTATGCAATTAATGGGACAATTAACAGGATGTCGCAGCCCTGCTTTAACCTCTTCCAGAAAGTGGTTATGAATTGCCCGGCCTGGCAAACCGGCGGGACTAACGATGATTTCAATATCGGATTGTTTGGCTTTGACAAGCGCTTCTTTAAAAACCGGGGAGGCATCACATTCTTTAGTCGCCACGAATCGAGAACCAATTTGTGCGGCATCGGCACCAGCTTCCAGGGTATCCCGGACATCAGTGGCTGAGGTAATACCGCCACCGGCAATTAATGGGATTTGCCGCCCAACCAAATCTTCATAAGGTTTGATTTCTTCAAGCACGCCGGGAATCAGCGAGGGCAAGGCCTGTTGGGCCAGTCGTTCTGGGACGAGATCTTCAGGTTTAAAGCCTAAATGACCACCAGCCAAGGGGCCTTCCAGGACAATGGCATCTGGAGCAACTTCATAGTGACGCCACCAGTGTTTTAAAATCAGTTTGGCCACCCGTTTAGATGAAATAATTGGAGCAATTTTAGTTAAGGAATCGCGGGTCAGTTCTGGAAGGGTTAAAGGTAGACCCGCTCCGGCAAAAACAATGTCATAACCAGTTTGGACAGCATCTTTAACCAGTTGCTCGTATTGGGTTAAAGCCACCATAATATTTATCCCAATGGGGCGATTGCCAGATATTTCTTTGGCACGTTTAAAGTGGTCCTCCATGGCCTGTCGGTTGGCCGCTTTAGGATTTTTCTGGTAATTGGGGTAATTACTGCCCATTTCTACAGCAGAGACGACCCCGAGGCCACCAAATTTTGAGACGTATCCAGCCAACTTGGAAAGGGAAATACCAATCCCCATACCACCTTGGACAATGGGCTTTGAAAATTCGAGATTTCCAATATTAAATTGAGTTTTCAAAAAAAACCTCCTCTGCAATTTTTCTTGCAATTGGAGGTTATCATAGCATATCGGGAATTAATCTGTAAAGAAAAAGCTAAATCTCAGTCAGTTTTTCTGGATTTTTAGGTTTTGTTTTAAGAAATAGTTTCTTAAGAAAAGACCACTTGGTTTCAGCGGTAAGGATCCCCAAAAAAATCACTAGGCAGCCTAAGAACATCGTCAACGTAAACGTATCTCCAAGGATAATAATTGATAGAATACTTCCAAAAACGGCTTCCAGACTGAGGATAATAGCGGCATGAGTGGAATTGGTATATTTCTGAGCCACCGTTTGTCCCAAAAAGGCCAGAAAGGTACAGAATATCCCCAGATACAAGCCATTTAAAAGACCGGGCACAGGTATGTCTAGGGTAAACTCGCCCGAAATAAAAACGTAACCCAAAGAGACCACAGCAGCAAAGCAAAGTTGAATCACAGTCAGGGCAATGGGGTCATGCTGTTTTGAGTAAATGCCCACCACCACAATGTGACAGGCAAATAAAAAGGCACATAGCAACGTCAAAACATCCCCGGGATTAAAAGAAAAACCAACAGAAAAATCCATCGTCAGCAGGGCCAGACCTATCAGCATCGTAAAGGCTGCCACAAAATTGTAGTAATCAGGCCGTTGTTTTTTTACCGCCCAATAAATAAAGGGGACCATGATGACATTGGTGGCCGTCAGAAAAGCTTGCTTACCGGCGAGCATATATTGTAGTCCAATCATCTGGGCGGCAAAGGCGGTGAACAGAAAGAAGCCTATCATACAACCGGCCTTAATGGTTTCTTTAGAGATTTTTCTCAAATTTTTTCGAAAGATAAATCCGGATAGAAGGGCCGCTACCGTAAACCTGACCGCCATTAGCATTATCGGTGACATTGAACCAAGGGCGTTTTTCGAAGCGACAAAACCACTGCCCCAAACAAATGCCACGGCCACAAGACTAAGATCAGCGAAAAGAGATTTTTTTTTAGTTTTTTCCATGGTGACTTCCTTTCTCAGGTACTTTATTAATTATAACTAAAAAGATAGCGCTTGGCAAAAAAATTTGGTTTCCCTGATTAAAATGAGTTATAATAGAGAAAAGTTTAAAATTACATAAGGAAGAAAAAATGAAACTTATACTGGTAAGACATGTAGAAACATATGGAAACGTGGAGCATCGCCTCAACGGCCACACCGAATCAGACTATACTCCTCGGGGCGAGGCGATGAAGGTATTGTTGGTAGAAGAACTGATCGCCCTGAATGAGAAACTGTCATTTGACAAAATTTATGCTAGTCCAACCTCACGGGCTTTGAAAATTGCTCAGGCAGTAGGTCAATCCACGGGTAAGGAGATTCAGGTGGATCATCGTCTCCGGGAGTTCAACTTTGGCATTTTCGAAGGCAAAACTCGGGATGAGTGCATTGAAATCTTCCAGACCGAATGGGATCAATGGATGTCGAGTTATATAGATTATGCTGTCCCTGAGGGTCAGAGCCAGCGGGAATATCATGATCTTTGCGCTGAATTTTTAGCAGAATTGAATGAAGGCGAAACAGTTTTAATGGTTGCCCATGGTGGAACCATTCACGGGATGCTCACCAATATGCTAAATTTACCGCTTGACTGTAAATGGCATTTTGACATTAAATTAGGAAGTATTACGATAATTGACTTTAACCATGGTTTCGGTATGCTCTCTCACATGACAACCCCACCTTATGATGAGTTGATCCCTGACCAGACGCCATTGACAGATGCTAAAAAATCTGCCATGCGATCAGCTGCAAGAGAAGAAGCGAAAGCGAAAGCGGCCACTAAAAAGAAATGAAACCGGAGAGGAAATAATATGCTCGTAGTCGCTTATGATAATCGCAGTGAGTTTGAAATTACAGACATCATCCTGGAAGAAATTGAAGACGCTATGATGCGGACACTCCTTGATCAAGAAATTGGAGTAGAGTGCGAAGTGAGTTTTTCATTTGTCAATACCACCGAAATAAAGGATCTAAACAGAGACTATCGGGGCAAAGATACGATTACCGATGTGCTGTCCTTTCCCATGCATGAGGATTTCATCCTTCATCGCGAAGCAATCATTAAGGATAATCCTTTTCTGCCTTTGCTGCTTGGAGATATTGTCATCTGTATCCAGCAGGCCGAAGCTCAAGCCAAGGAGTACGGAAACAGCCTAACCCGGGAGCTTTCTTATTTATCGGTGCATAGTGTTCTACACCTGTTGGGCTATGACCATATGGAGGAGGACGAAAAATCCGAAATGAGACGCATCGAAAAGGAAATTATGGGTGACGACTAGATTACCCGTCCAACCTGAAACGTGTCGTCGTGTTTTATCCAAACAGTAAAAATCAGGAGGTGGGAGAGATTAGAAGAAAGTTAAAAAAGAGTTTTTCTTTTGCCGTTGAAGGTATTCTCTATACCCTTAAAACCCAGCCCAACATGCGGATTCACTTTGGTGTTGGATTTATCACCATTGCCTTTGGTTTTGTTTTTCAAATTGAAAGCTATGAATGGCTGTCATTAGTGATTATGATTGGATTTGTTTTTATCCTGGAGATCATCAATACAGCTATCGAAACCCTGGTGGATCTTTATACTGAGGAATACCATCATCTGGCCAAAGTTGCCAAGGATACAGCTGCAGGGGCTGTTATGGTGGCCGCAATTATGTCGGTTTGTGTGGGGCTGATTATCTTTTTACCAAAAATTATCAATTGGTTTTTTTAGCCAAAGAAAGAATGTGAACAATGAACGAAAACTTTAAATCCGGATTTATCAGCATCGTCGGTCGCCCAAATGTGGGGAAATCGACCTTGCTTAATAATATAATGGGAGAAAAGCTGGTGATTACCTCAGCTAAACCACAAACGACCCGAAATGCTATCCGTTGCATTTATACCGATGAACAGGCCCAGATGGTTTTTATTGATACCCCGGGGATGCACCGACCCAAAAACCGGTTAGGTGACTACATGCAAAAAGCCGCGGAAAATACTGTATCCGATGTGGATGTGGTTTTATATCTGGTCGAGCCGGAAACAAAAATCGGACCTGGGGATCAGTATATTCTGGAAAAACTAAAAGCCAGTAAGACACCGGTTATCTTAGTGATCAATAAAATTGATCTACTTCCCAAAGAGGATGTTTTAATCACCATTGCGGCTTATCAAAAATATGATTTTCTCAACGCAATCATTCCCATTTCCGCGGTTTCGGGAGATGGGGTTAAAGAGCTTTTGAAACTTATTACTGGACTGCTTAGTCCGGGTCCGATGTTTTTCCCGGCCGATATGATCATTGACCAATCAGAGCGTTGGATTGTTCAGGAATTGATCCGCGAAAAACTTCTGAACCTTTTAAATGATGAGGTTCCCCACGGCATTGCGGTGGAAGTTACCACCATGAAACCCCGTAAGGGAAAGGATATCATTGACATTGAAGCCACCATTTTCTGTGAGCGAAAAACTCACAAGGGCATCCTGATCGGCAAAGGTGGCTCCATGCTGACCAAAATTGGTACTCAAGCCCGGAAAGATATTGAGTTTTTTCTGAAATCGCAGATCAATCTACAGTTATGGGTAAAGGTGCGATCCGATTGGCGGGATAAGAATTTTGATTTGAAAGATTTAGGCTATTTTGAATAAATCCTCTAGTTGGGAGAATTATGGCTCTGATTAAAACAAAAGGACTGGTCATTAAAGAACAGCCCTATAAAGAACAGGATAAAATTCTGACCATCTTCACCGAAGATGATGGTAAGATTCAATGTATTGCCCGTGGTGTCCGACGTCAGAAAAGTGGCCTTCTGGCCAGCACCCAGATCTTTGCCTATAGTGAATTTGTTTATTATCCCGGTAAGAATTTTGGCATCATCAATCAGTCCAATTTAATTGAGGCCTTTTATCCATTGCGGAATGATCTGACTAAAATGGCCTTGGCTTCTTATTTACTGGATCTGATGTATAATGCCTATGAATTTTTTCAGAAAAGCCCGGAAATTTTAAAACTACTCCTTCACGTATTGTTTTATATATCAGCTGGAACAGCAAAAAACGACCTGGTTCTGGTGGGCGCCTTTCAAATGAAACTAGTTAGTTATTTAGGCTACCGCCCAGGTCTAAAAACATGTATGATGTGTCAGAATGATCAAGATTTAAGCCTCTTCAGCATTGAAAACAATGGGGTCATTTGCAGTGACTGTCAGGAACCAACCGAGGGATACCTCTATAAGCTGAGCCCCACGATGTTAAAACTACTCCGGGATTTTTTAGGACAGCCGATCAAACAGCTAAAAGATCGGGAAGTAAGCACCGTCGAGGTGATAAAAATAAATGATCTGTTGGATCATTATATCGGTTACTGCATTGGAAAATCTTCCAAAGCTTATGCCTTTTATAAAACCATGCTCACCCCTCTGAATTAAAAAAATACGTTAACAAATTAAAAAGATTGGAGATAAATATGAAAATTGCAATGACTATGAATGGAAAAGAACTGGAGTCATCGGTTGCTTCTGAATTTGATACCAGCCAGTATTTATTGGTGGTCCGACGGTCAGAGACTGCGATCGAGTCAATTGAAAAAATTGAGGATTTAACAGCAGAGCAGCTGGCTCAAAGAATCATTGATTTGAACTGTGAAGGAATTATCACTGGTAACTTCAAAAGTCAATCGGCCTTTGATCTTTTGGCTGACGCTTGCTTGACCCGGTTTCTTGGAGCCGGTCATTCCGGTTGGGAAGTCCTGGAATTGATGAAGAAACGGACCTTGCCGTTGCTTAGAAATTTCGAAGGTACCGAAGGATGTGCCGGTGAGCACCACTAAATGTTTAGCGTAGAAATGTTATGACAAGCGATTCTGGAGCCTGAAAAGTGTCTAAATGCAACGGAAGAAGGATGACGATATGGACAGATATCTCACTACGATCCAGAGGTTGTAGAGAGCTTAGCTGAAATATTAAAAAAAGTGATACAGAAAGTGATATAGGAATAAATTAAGTTATAAGGAGACTATTATGGGAAATTACAAAATGGCACATACGATGATTCGGGTATTGGATTTGGAACGATCTTTAGCGTTTTACAAAGAAGCACTAGGATTTGAGGAAGTGAAGCGACGGGACGAACCAACTTATGAATTCACCTTGGTGTTTTTAGGGGATGGCCGTTCTAACAGCCATCAGTTGGAACTGACCTTTAACTATGGGCAAGCACTCCCTTATGATTTGGGGACGGCCTATGGTCATTTAGCGGTGCTCGTTGATGATCTTGAGGCGTCTTTTGCAACTCACGAAGCAAAGGGCTATAAGCCAACACCGCTAAAAGGACTGAGTGGCGATGGGAAACCCCGTTATTATTTTATAACTGATCCGGATGGTTATAAAATTGAGATTATTCGGAATTAAATAATCATTGTGGGAGCTGATTGAAGATACGCTCTATTACTATATTTTTGATTATGAATTAATTAAGAAATATAGTATTCAGAAATGCTTAAGTCCCAAAGAAGCTGTCGTAATCAATAAAGAAGAAAAATCACTTAAACCTATTGCCTAAAATAAGTCAAAATGTCTAAGAAATTCTTACGCGGCTACTGTTAAACGTATGATCGAAGATCCCTTGAGAAGGCATTGATAATATTTTGTCGCGCATTTTTTATATTTGCTGAAAAGTTTAATCTTTTCGTTCGCATTACAATAGACTTTCCAGTAACCGCAATGTTTACAGTTTTTTCCTTCGTTTTGGATAAAGCCTTCTACATCTTCAAAAGGATAGCTCAAGAACAAGCCAATTTCATGGGGGAAATCTGCTGAGTCGTGAATGCGTTCTGATAAAAATGCCAAACACGATTCAAGATCCCCTGTTGGATAGCCAATTTTGTTTAAAAAACGTTCGACTTTGGGACATGAGAGGTCACGGTTAAGTCTATTTTTACGGTAGACGTACAGAAGAACACGATTTCGATTGGTTTTTAATCGTTCAAAATAAACTCCACGAGTATTCAAAGTATTGTTCCAATTGGTGATTTGATTAATCAACTGATCGTGATCATCGAAAGAATAGCTAAATAAATTCCCGGTTTTGATTCCAGCTAGAGTTGGAGAGCAGTGTCGGATAATTTCTTCCTCAAAAGTACTCATTGTTACACTCCGCGGGATATCGTTTTTAAATGGCACTTGTCCCGTTTTTCGCACACAGAACAGTGCTCATCTAAAATGCTACGTAATGCAGATAAGCTACTTGTATGCGATCGAGCGAGCGGCAAGTTAAGTCTTTTCGCTTCAAAGGTCGCACAGTTAACCATTTTATGAGAGACGGTTCCAGTAAATAATACGATTAGATCAGGAACTCCGATTTTCTTTTTCAGGGCACCCTGCATTTGAGTGAATACCTTGGCACGGCAGTTATACTCTTTACATAGGTCTTTATATTGATAAATCATACGATCATTTCCGCCAATGATAACAATGCTCATAAGATAACCTCCAGTTTAAATATATGTTAGTTGTTGCTAACATAATCAAAATGTAACACAGTCTGCTTTCTGTGTCAAATACTTAATTATTTATTAAGTATTTTTTAGAGGGAATACAACAAGGCGAACAAATGTATTTATGTAAAAATTATAACTATAAAATCATCTCTGAGGTTAGC
>Ga0075011_10000151_pt1 | contig 35260 bp, 28 predicted proteins | sample TARM_MetaG_T_14_FD_72354 | JGI IMG/M metagenome (GOLD analysis project Ga0075011, IMG submission 72354) | Freshwater microbial communities from Pennsylvania, USA, analyzing microbe dynamics in response to fracking - TARM_MetaG_T_14 | ecosystem: Environmental > Aquatic > Freshwater > River...
AAAACGCTAAGAACAAGGCATAGATTGCCGCTAACTAGTTATTCTAATTACAAAATCTATAACGCAGTTATTGGCGTTTTTAGCAAGCAAGAATGCACAGAAACTTATGTAGGTTGGTATAAACCTTCATAAATCCCCAGCCGTCGGTTGGGGATTTTTTTTGTCCGAATAAAAAACCACTAACGAATCAGTGGTTTTTATTCTTTAGTAAGCGCTTGTCACTTAACTAAGGCATTTCATCAAACTCAGCGCCTTCTTTCTCCACTTGCGGAGTAAGTAAGTGCTCACGTGTGATACCCAATTTCAATGCCAGCGCTGATGCAACATAGATTGAAGAGTAAGTACCCACAGTGATACCAAGCAGCAATGCCATTGCAAAGCCATGAATCATTGCGCCACCCTGAGTAAACAAGGCGATTACTACAAACAATGTAGTACCTGATGTAATCAGAGTACGACTTAAAGTTTGGGTAATTGAGCTGTTCATAATTTCAGCTGGTTCACCTTTACGCATCTTACGGAAGTTCTCACGAATGCGGTCGAATACAACGATGGTATCGTTCAGCGAGTAACCTACAACCGTTAGCAATGCAGCGACAATGGTCAGGTCTACCTCAATCTGCATAAATGAGAAGATACCTAATGTGATGATAACGTCATGGGCCAGAGCGAGTACCGCACCAGCAGCTAAACGCCATTCAAAACGCATCGATACATAAAGCAAGATACACAACAGTGAGACAAGAATGGCTAAGCCACCAGCCTCAGTTAGCTCGTCACCCACGTTAGGGCCAACAAACTCTATCCGGCGCATCTCAACTGATTTACCTGTGCCTTCTCTGATCGCGCCTAAGATCTGGTTACCTAGAGCTTCACTGGCTACGTTCTCACGCGGACGAAGACGAACCATAACATCACGTGCAGAACCAAAATTCTGGACGGTTGCATCACCAAAGCCTTTTGCTTCCAGTGATAAACGGATATCTTCCAGATTCGCTGGTTGCTCAAAACCAACTTCAATTAACGTACCGCCAGTAAAGTCTAAACCCCAGTTCAGCCATTTCGTTGACAGAGTAAAAATCGAAGTACCGATCATTAGAATCGAGAAAATGAAGGCAAACTTCGACCAACGCATAAAGTCGATCGTTTTATCTGTTTTCAGAATTTGAAACATACTAATTCCTACCCTTAGATCGACAATTTGTTAATGCGTTTACCGCCATACAGCAAGTTGACAATACAACGTGTGCCGATAATAGCCGTGAACATAGAAGTCAGAATACCGATAGACAGTGTTACCGCGAAACCTTTGATTGCGCCCGTACCTACAGCAAATAGGATGATGGCCGTAATCAAAGTGGTAATGTTAGCATCGGCAATGGTACTAAACGCGTTAGCGTAGCCCTGATGAATCGCCTGTTGAGGATTACGCCCGTCCCGAAGTTCTTCACGTATACGCTCAAAGATCAGTACGTTGGCATCCACCGCCATACCGACAGTCAGTACAATACCTGCGATACCCGGCAGGGTCATTGTCGCCCCCGGAATCATCGACATCACACCAATAATAAGTACCAGGTTCGCTATCAGCGCAACGTTCGCAATCACACCAAACTTGCGGTAGTAAACCAGAGTAAACAGCATTACTGCTACCATACCCCAGATACACGCCTGAATACCCATATCGATATTCTGCTGCCCCATTGAAGGGCCGATAGTTCGCTCTTCAACAATCGAAATAGGTGCAATCAGCGCACCAGCACGTAGTAACAATGCCAGGTTATGTGCTTCAGTTGCAGAGTCGATGCCCGTAATACGGAAACTACGACCTAATGCAGATTGAATCGTAGCCTGATTCACGACTTCTTCGTGCTTGGTCAGAATAACTTTTCCTTCCGGCGTTTTACGACCACTGTCTTTGTATTCCGCAAATACCGTTGCCATCAGCTTGCCAATGTTCTTTTTAGAGAACGCTGACATTTTTGCGCCACCTTCACTATCAAGTGAGATGTTTACCTGTGGGCGACCATATTCATCAACACTGGAGCTTGCATCAGTGATACTTGATCCACCCAGAATCACGCGTTTTTTCAGTACAGCCGGACGACCTTCGCGGTCATATTTAACTTCACTACCAGCAGGCACTCGACCCGCAGCAGCCGCAGCTAAATCGGCGTCATCATCAACTTCACGGAATTCAAGTGTTGCCGTTGCACCAAGAATCTCTTTCGCTCGAGCGGTATCCTGGACACCTGGTAATTCAACAACAATTCGTGTCGCGCCCTGACGTTGAACCAGAGGCTCAGCAACACCTAGCTCGTTAACACGGTTACGCAGAATACTGATGTTCTGTTCTACCGCGTAGTTACGAATTTCTTGCAGGCGAGTCTCAGTAAACTGAGCATTTAACACAAATCGATTGTTTTCTTCAGAAGCAATAAATGTCATATCGCGATGATTAGACTCCAGCAAGCTTTTTGCTTGCTCTAGCTGCTCAGCATTACGAAGAACGATATCAACGGAATTTTTCGAAGGACGAATTGCACGATAGCGAATTTTGTCTTCACGCAACTCACTGCGGAAAGCTTCTTCTTGCTGACTGACCAGTTTTTCCATCGCTGCGTCCATATCCACTTCCATTAAGAAGTGAACACCGCCACGAAGGTCAAGGCCGAGTTTCATTGGTGCAGCACCAATTGCTTCTAGCCAATCAGGTGTAGAGGCTGCCAGGTTCAACGCGACAATGGTGTCTTTACCAAGCGCTTCGCTGACAACATCGCGAGCACTGATTTGAGTGTCTGTGTCATTAAATCGGACAAGAATCGATCCATTTTCGAGACCAATGGATTTATGGGAAAGCTGCGCTTCATCAAGCGCTTTAGTGACAGAATCCAGCGTGGTCAGATCGACAGAGGCGCCACGCGCCCCTGTCACTTGAATTGCTGGATCTTCACCGTAGATATTTGGAAGTGCATACAAAGCGGTAACGGCAATAATAAAAATCACCATTAAATACTTCCATAACGGATAGCGGTTTAGCACAGAGAAGATCCTCTAGCTGTTTATAGAGATTTCAGCGTACCTTTTGGTAGTACAGCTGTAATGAAGTCCTTTTTAAGAACAATTTCGTTGTTCTCGTTAAGTGCAATAGAAACGTAATCGTTATCATCTGCGATTTTAGTGATGCGACCCACTAGGCCACCACTTGTCAGAACTTCATCACCTTTAGCCATGGAAGCCATTAGGTTTTTATGCTCTTTTACACGTTTTGACTGTGGGCGGTAAATCATGAAATAGAAGATAACAGCAAACATGCCGAGCATGATTAGCATTTCAAAACCACCACCAGCAGGAGTGCCAGCAGGAGCTGCGTGTGCTACAGAAATTAGACTCATTGAGAAACGTCCTCTAAGTTATTTTGTCTAGTTTGGATTCTATTGGGCTGCGACAGGCCAAATTCAAGTTAATAAAGTTATAAATCAAACCTGACGCACGAAATCATCCCAACCCCAGTTTAGAACCGGTATCAGGATTAAGCCTTATCTTTTTGCAGAGGTGGAACTTCACGATCACGTCGTGCATAGAACTCTTCTACAAACTGGTCGAAACGATCTTCATCAATCGCATTACGGATACTTTCCATCAAACGTTGATAGTAACGTAAGTTATGAATCGTATTCAGGCGCGCGCCTAAGATCTCATTACAACGATCTAAATGGTGAAGATACGATTTCGAATAATTTTTGCAAGTGTAACAGTCACATTGCGGATCTAATGGTCCGGTATCCGTTTTGTGTACCGCATTACGGATTTTAATAATTCCGCCAGTGACAAATAGGTGCCCGTTACGTGCATTACGAGTCGGCATCACACAATCAAACATGTCGATACCACGACGTACACCTTCTACTAAATCTTCCGGTTTGCCAACACCCATTAAGTAACGAGGTTTGTCTTCCGGTAACTGCGGGCAAGTGTGCTCCAGCATACGGTGCATATCTTCTTTTGGTTCGCCCACAGCCAGACCACCAACCGCGTAACCATCAAAGCCGATTTCGGTCAGGCCTTTAACTGATACATCACGTAAATCTTCGTACACACTACCCTGAACGATACCAAACAGTGAGTTCGGGTTTTCAAGCTTATTAAAGTGGTCACGAGAGCGCTGGGCCCAACGCAGAGACATCTCCATCGACTTCTTCGCTTCTGCATGAGTCGCCGGATATGGCGTACATTCGTCAAAGATCATCACGATGTCTGAACCAAGGTCTTTCTGAATTTCCATCGACTTTTCAGCGTCCATGAAAATCTTGTCACCGTTTACCGGGTTACGGAAATGCACACCTTCTTCAGTGATTTTACGAATATCTCCCAGGCTGAATACCTGAAAACCGCCTGAATCAGTCAGAATTGGCCCCTGCCAGTTCATAAAGTCGTGCAGATCACCGTGCATCTTCATCACTTCCTGACCAGGGCGTAGCCACAGGTGGAAAGTGTTTCCTAACAGAATTTGTGCCCCGGTATCTGCCACTTCTTCTGGTGTCATACCTTTAACAGTACCGTAAGTCCCCACTGGCATGAATGCCGGAGTCTGTACCGTGCCACGTTCAAACGTTAAATGGCCACGGCGGGCATTGCCATTTTTCTTATGTAAATCAAATTGTAATTTCACAAAACCTCCGAATGTCAGAGAAACAGTCTGACGGATAAAACGGCTATCCGGAAAAGCGTCCAAATAGCTTAAAACTTTCGTCTTCCCAGAAAGTGCATAGCATTTATCTGGGCTCTCACTTTAGTAAGCGTTGTACCTAGATTCCAGCCTTCGCTGGAATGACATAACAATATAAGCACTAATTATCGCAATATAGTATGACGTTTTATTACGAGTTTGTTTTCTTGCTTATAAACATTGCATCACCGTAACTAAAAAAACGGTACTGCTGTTTTACAGCATGCTGATAAGCCGCCATGGTATTTTCGTATCCAGCAAATGCACTAACTAACATAATCAGCGTCGATTCCGGAAGATGGAAATTGGTAATCAAACAATCCACTAACTGATATTGATAACCCGGGAAAATAAAGATTTCCGTATCACCAAAAAACGGAGCCAGTTCTGTACCTTTACTTAACGCATCTTGCGCAGCACTTTCCAGTGAACGAACTGACGTCGTGCCAACCGCAATAACACGCCCGCCACGAGCTTTTGTTGCGGCAATAGCTTCGACCACTTCTTGCGGCACTTCTACGTATTCCGCGTGCATGTGATGATCATTAATATTCTCGACACGTACCGGCTGGAATGTTCCCGCCCCTACGTGCAGTGTTACGTAAGCAAATTCAACACCTTTATCTTTAATTTTCTGCAGGAGTTCTTCATCAAAATGCAGGCCAGCTGTTGGCGCAGCAACAGCACCTGGCTTCTGGTTATAAACGGTTTGATACCGCTCTTTATCGGCATCTTCGTCTGGACGGTCAATATAAGGCGGAAGTGGCATATGCCCAACTTCATTTAGAATTTCCAGAACCGTTTTTTCTGCAGTAAAACGAATTTCAAATAAGGCATCATGACGAGCAACCATCACGGCGTGATATTCATCATTTTCTCCCAGATACAGTTCTGTATCTGGCTTAGGTGGTTTAGATGAGCGAACGTGAGCCAGAATGGTATGTTCATCAACCATACGCTCAACCAACACTTCCAGCTTTCCTCCTGTCGCCTTACGGCCAAACATACGGGCAGGAATAACACGAGTATTGTTAAATACAAGCAGATCTCCGGGCTCTACCAGATTAAGTACATCTTTGAAGGTACTGTCAGTCAGAGCGCCACTATTACCGTCCATTTGTAATAAACGGCTGGCGGTACGTTCTGCTTTGGGATAGCGAGCAATCAACTCGTCTGGAAGTTCAAAGTGAAAATCTGAAACTTGCATGGTTATATCTGGTTCTCTTTTGTTGAGCGATGAATCATTTCGCGGCGCGGTAGTATATAACCTGAGCTCGGGATAAGAAAGGACAGTATGCAACGAAGGACGAAATTGCTGGAGTGAAGTGTTATTAAAGACAAAAGCTGGGCAAGCTCTCAGTTATTTATACAGAGAAAAACTATAGTTAAAGCAAGCAGGCTCAATGAGGAATTTTAGATGATTAAAGTCGAAGATATGATGACTCGTAATCCCCACACTTTACTGCGTTCAAATACCATTGCGGATGCTAAAAACATGATGGAAGCTCTAGATATTCGTCATGTTCCTGTTGTAGATGCAGATCGCAGGTTACTCGGCGTAGTGACTCAACGGGATATTCTTTCTGCGCAAGAGTCCAGTCTGCAGAAAACATCAACATTGCAATCTTATACTGATGATTCACCTCTGAGTGAAATTATGCACGCACAGGTAATGACTGTCTCTCCACAGGCCGGCCTGAAAGAAAGTGCTAAATATATGCAAAAGCATAAAGTAGGCTGCCTGCCGGTCATTGCCAAAGGCGAACTGGTTGGCATTATCACTGACAGTGATTTTGTTTCAATTGCCATTAGTCTTCTAGAGCTTCAGGAAGAGATTGAGCCCGATGAAATCGAAGATGAACTATAACGTTGTAATTAGAATAACGAGTTAGCGGCAATCTATGCCTTGTTTTCAGCGTTTTTTCTACGCAATTATCTGAACACTAACTTATCCACATTGGTATAACCATTAGTTCTATAGACACAAGGTTAATATTCTTAAATATTAACCTTGCAGTTATTACTCCTACACTTTATCCCCATCTAACGTCATCCTCATCCTACCCATGCTGTAGGATTCGTTTTTTTTGCAACTAAACAATATCAGACAAACGAATAAAACCGTTTAAAATCATAACTTTAAAAATAATTTTTAATTGTAGCTTTTTTGGTAACCGGCCGCTAATTGTTTAAAATTTGCCTAATTCCGTTCGTCTATATAGAAGAAATACATGCTTAATAGAATCACCAAAGTATCGTATAAAATATACTTAATCATTACCTTTACGACATTATCAACCCTGCTTATCGCCGGTGTTGCTTGGTTCGCCATCCAAAATATTCAATCTGACTTTAACGTCTTCAGAGCGGTTAACCAAAACGCCGTTCAAGCAAGCAATGTTCAAGCAGATATGCTGACAGCACGTATACGCGCGCTAACTTACCGTGCCAGTGGGAATGAGGAACACTTTGCCGCAGCGATAAAAGAAACCAAACAAACAGAAAACATCTTAATAAATGAAATCGCCACTGCTACAAACCAAAGAGAGAAACAAATCCTCACTGATGTGCAAAACCATATTTTACAATATGAGGCAGGCTTAAATGACGTTAGGAAACTGATGCTGCGTCGCAACGAATTAGTTGCCGACAATCAATCAGTCACCCGAAGCTTACAAAAACAAATTGGTGAGCTGCGTGCTGCCTCTATGGAAATCAACTTAGGTTTGTTTGAGCAGGTCATTGAAACGGAATATCAGTTTACTCTCGCTTTGCAACACGCAACCGATTTTTTGGTTGATAACAACGAAAATGATTTCCAACTTTACCAAGATTCTTTCGCTCAGTTGCAAAAGAAAATGGATGAATTTAATAAAACTTATCCGGATTTTCGTGACGCAACGATAACCAGAGAAGTGGCTACCTTTGACAATAACATCAATGAAATTTTCACCATAATTGGTCAACGTAACGAGCTTTGGAACGTTACTCTTGCCAACTTAGGAAATAAAATCACTGATAATTTGGAAACCATCAAAAAGACATCGTTTAACAATCAAAACACCTTGGCGCAGCAGGTTGCTGATTTGAGTGACAACTCAATTATGACCGTTGTTATTACCTTCCTGGTATCAACTCCAATTGTGTTGGTGATTTGCCATTTGGTGACCCGAAGCATTGTCGGCCCAATTAGTATCACCAAAACGACCATTGAACGAATGGCAGACGGCGAGCTTCATTCAACTCATTCAGTGGAAGGTGCTGATGAAGTTGCGCAAATGCGTCGCTCGCTTGGTCAGATGGAACAGAAATTTTACGCTACAGTACAAGAAATTTCGCAAAACTGTGAAATGCTGGCTTCGGCCTCTGAACAGTTGTCTGCAATCAATAATGAAGTATTGCAAAGCTCAATGACTCAGCAACAGGAAACCGATCAGGTTGCCACAGCCATGAATGAAATGTCAGCCGCGATCAACGAAGTCGCATTGGGTGCGAACACCGCATCACAGGAAGCTGAATCTGCGACAGAAGAAGCAAGTAAAGGCATGAACGTGATGTCGTCTTCGATGGAACAGATCAGTTCTTTGGCTGTACAGATGGGGGCGCTCAGCAAGGAGATTTCAACATTACGTACCGGTACCGAAGAAGTGGGCGATGTAATGAACGTCATCCAGAACATCGCAGAGCAGACCAACCTGTTAGCGTTAAACGCCGCTATTGAGGCAGCCCGAGCTGGTGAGCAAGGTCGTGGGTTTGCTGTGGTGGCAGATGAAGTTCGCCAACTGGCACAACAAACGCAGAAAGCGGTTGAAAAAATTGAAGGTCAAATCACTACACTGCAGAACAATACGTCTCAAGTCGTTGAGTCTATCAATGCCAGCCAGACCATGCTTGAAGAAACTGTAACTCAGGCAGAATCTGCGAATGTTGCCTTCTCAACTATCACTGAAAGCGTAGCTCAGACAAACGGATTAAATACGCAGATTGCGACAGCAACAGAAGAGCAGAGCAGCACTGCCGAGATGATCAGTGAGAGTATAACCGTGGTCCGCGACAAGGTAGACCAGACTGTCAATATGGTTTCAGACAGCAATCAAGCTTCTCAGGAACTAGCGACTATGTCAGTCACCCTTGCCGAGCTCATGCGTTTCTTCAAACTCAAAGCTTAATCGTAATATGTTAAAAAGCCACAGCAATCGCTGTGGCGTTTTTTAACTGATTAATATCATACCATTGTCGGCATCATCGTCTTTTGCTGATGACCTCGTGACTGATGGTGTTGACCGGATAAAATTATCGGGTACATCATCCAAGCATTCAAAGTCGCTACCACGCTGTAATCACTTAAAATATCGCTAACCAGAAATAACTTAAGCTTTATTTGTCAATTGAGCGCTTATCTTCATAGAGTTTATTATCAGCCCGAGTTATCACCGATTTAATATCTTCAAACGGCCCCTTGATACAGACACCAGTAGACACCGAAACATGAGTATTGAAAGGCTCAACAGCTTTCGCAACCACTTTCTCTTTTAGCTGATGAGCGAGGCGTTCAGCAATTTTTTTACTGCAGCCAGGAAGAACAACAATAAACTCGTCACCGCCGTTACGAATCAAATAATCCGATTCACGAAAAACCTTTCTCATCGCATTGGCAATGTGCTGAATCGCTAAATCACCAACAGCATGACCATGAATATCGTTGATTTTCTTAATTCTGTTGCCATCTATCGCAATCACACTGGTGGGGCTGCCACTAATTTTATTTAAAAACGCTTCATCCTTAAAAATTTTACGGTTTAACAACCCGGTCAACTCATCTTCATTGGCTGAAATCATTACTTCTCTTAATCGAAAACGATGAGAACGAGACTCTTCCCACTTCCAAAAAACAAAATAGAACACGATCAGTAACACAAGCCATAACCCCGAAAACTCGATCACAAATAGAGAAGCCGGCAATACATACTTAAATTTAGTGCGGTTATCCGCGACAAACTCTCGCTCGTATTTAATAAAGTTAAACGGCAAGTTGATAAAATCAAAAATGGTGATTTTATACGATTTATTTTTTTCGGTACGAAACTCTGAGCCCAGCAACGCACTCTGCGCGATATGAAAATCAACCACAAAGTCACCAATAATTTGTTTCGTTTGAAAATCGCGAACCGGTGATGACAGAGAAATAATATATTGGTTGCTGAGTAGATCACGATAAACCGGAGATATAATTACCCGATCTTGAAGTTGATAACTTTTCGCATAAATAGAGCAGGATTCATGAATAGCGCATCTCTCTACGCTAAACAGATCCTCATCAACAGGAAAGTCATTGATTGCATCGGAGGTGAAATGCTTTTTTCCCTCATAAGAGCGAAAATACATAAAAATATTGTTATCACTAAAAAGGGCTGGCAGGTATTTTTGTGAAAGCTGCATAACACGATAAATGACTTTTTCGTTTTCAGTTAATGCCTGATTTTCTTCCGAGGCATACACGTACACGTCATAGTCATCAAGCGCCCCATCGTTGACTAAAACCGGTGACTGACGTTCAGATTCAGCAAATAGGCCAAGCATAATAATTTGCTGCTTACGAATTTCGAGCGATTTCACTATCGAATCAAATCGACTAAAACGATTTGCAACCATAGAATTCATATTCATGGTCAGAACGAAATAAAACAAAATTGTCGCTGAAACCAACGCCATTAAGAAAATATGAAGATAGCGCTTCACAATAAAACGTCTCTAACGTGCAGGAATATCAATAAAACTGAGGGCTTCTATCGGCATAGGCTTGCCTGTGTAATAGCCCTGACAGATATCAACCCCGAGCTCCAGCATCAACTTCCAGGTTGCCTCATCTTCAACCCCTTCAGATACCAGACTGATATGCATATTCTGAGATAAAGTACACATGCTCCGGATAATTGACTGCTTTGTTTCGTCACTGACAGAGTTAAACACAAAATTTTTATCAATTTTTATTTCGGTAAACGGAAGGTGTGAAAGTTTAAGGTACGATGAACTGCCAGTACCAAAATCATCAATGGCAAATCCGACACCGTGTATACGCATACGCGTTACATTGGTGATCATCTCTATTGATTCTTTATAGATGTCTTGCTCAGTCAGCTCTAAAGTAATTAAAGTCGGATCTACCTGATACTGTCGGCACTGCTCTATTAGATAATCTGCAAAACTCGGAATCTCTAAATCATGTTGTGTGACATTAATAGAGACACAACATTTGATCCGTCCAGAAGATATATCTTCCAATACATTTCTCAGCACGACTTTGAACAAATGATATTCCAACCCACAGTCATGAAGCATTGGGATAAAGACATCAGGAAAGATCATTCCTTTGGTTGGGTGAGTCCAGCGAGCCAAAGCTTCAACTCCGACTATTCGATTATTAATATAGTCACGTTGAGGTTGATAATAGTTTTTAAATTGACCTTCTTCCAACGCCACGATCAGCTCATCGTTATCAACTGCTTTTAGCTTCTGACGGGCTATTGATTTTTTTATAATGGCTTCTTTGCGAAACATTTCTTCTAACAAAGCGGAAGAAATAGGCTTATTTAATTCATAAACATTGGAAAAACCAAGCTTTTTGCTCATATAAGTGAGTGAAGATACAATACTATTATTCAGGCTACTTGTGATTGCTAAAGCCCCCTGGAAACCAATGTAATCAAGATTGCGAATGAATGTAATTCCATCCATTTCTGGCATCATAATATCGCTAAAAATAATATCGAACTTATGTTCAGACACGGCTCTTAGTGCATCTTTCCCGCTATTGCAGGTTTTAAGGTTATGTACGCCAAAGCTCTTTAATTGACGTTCAATAGCACTCAATTGTATTGGATTGTCATCAACAATTAAGGCAGCTAATTCTTTCATAAATTCTAAATTCAACGAGTTATTAATATTTAATGTTTATACAAGACATCAATAATCCTGATTTATAAAACACTATTGCAATTATCAGTCATTTTTGTTCTTCATTTATTTAAAGTCAAACTACAGATAAAGAACCAACCATGCTAAATAATTGAATTTAAACAAAATAGAGCATTATCAATATTAAGATGATGTAATAAAAGAAAATTCCTACACTCATTCATCACTAACGATTACAATAAATTTTCACTTAAGTGACATTTGATAAAGCAAAAAAAAGCGGCCTAAGAAGCCGCTCAAAATTTACAACAGGGAATTTATTATTATATCGCTCCCAAAGGAGCACTAAAACTGGTCTTCTTCCGTAGAACCAGTCAGGGCAGTGACTGAAGAATTACCACCTTGAATCGTATTGGTCATCTTATCAAAATAACCTGTCCCAACTTCTTGCTGGTGTGCAACGAATGTGTAACCTTTCTCTGCGGCGGCAAATTCTGGACGCTGAACCATCTCTACATAGTGGCGCATCCCTTCTCCCTGAGCGTACGCATGCGATAGTTCAAACATGTTGAACCACATATTATGTATGCCAGCCAAAGTGATAAACTGGTATTTATACCCCATATCTGAAAGTTCTTGCTGGAACTTAGCGATCGTTTCAGGGTCCAGGTTTTTCTCCCAGTTAAACGAAGGTGAACAGTTATACGCCAATAGCTGATCCGGATACTCTGCGAGAATGGCCTGAGCAAATTTACGAGCTTCATCCAGATCGGGTTTTGCTGTCTCACACCACACCAGGTCAGCATACGGTGCATAAGCTAACCCACGGGCAATAGCCTGATCAATCCCTGCACGGACACGATAGAAACCTTCACTGGTTCTTTCGCCCACAATGAAGTCTGCATCATACGGATCGCAATCGGAGGTTAACAAATCTGCCGCATTAGCATCGGTACGTGCAATCACCAGTGTTGTAGTGCCAGCAACATCAGCCGCTAAGCGCGCGGCAACCAATTTCTGTACCGCTTCTTGCGTAGGAACCAATACTTTCCCTCCCATATGACCACACTTTTTCACCGAAGCCAGTTGATCTTCAAAGTGAACACCTGCGGCTCCTGCTTCTATCATTGATTTCATCAGCTCATAAGCATTGAGTACACCACCAAAACCAGCTTCAGCATCTGCAACGATAGGCAAGAAGTAGTCGACACCGTCTTCAGGCGTTTGACCATTAGCCCACTGAATCTGATCGGCACGACGGAAAGAGTTGTTAATCCGCTTAACGACGCTCGGTACTGAGTCTACCGGATATAAAGATTGATCCGGATACATGGTTGACGCGGTATTGTTATCCGCGGCCACCTGCCAACCCGAAAGATAAATCGCTTCAATGCCGGCTTTCGCTTGTTGTACAGCCTGACCACCGGTCAGAGCTCCCAGGCAATTCACATAGCCTTTTTTTGCACTACCATTGACCAGTGACCACAATTTATCTGCGCCTCTTTGTGCAATAGTATTCGCTGGCGTAATGGAACCACGCAGGTTCACAACTTCTTCAGCGGTATAAGTACGTTTTACGTTGTTCCAACGAGGATTCGTTGCCCAATCTTTTTCTAGTGCTTCGATTTGTTGGCGGCGAGTCAGTGTCATAATCTATCCCTCTTTGTATGAGCGTCCTTTCGCAATCAGCACTGCATACGCTGATATTGAGCTGACCGTTTCGGTTTCACGTTAATGTTGTTTGTGTATGTTGTTATGTTTAAAACTGTTTTGCTTTTTGCTTAATTCAGGTAGTCATAACCAGGTATGGTTAAGAAATTGGTCAGTTCATCACTGGTGGTGAGTTTTTCCATCAATTCAGCAGCTTCAGTAAACCGCCCCGAATTGAAACGTTCCGCGCCCAGTTCTGATTTCACAACCTCGATTTCCTCCGCCAGATATTGGCGAAAAAGTGCTTTGGTGACTTGCTGACCGTTATCCAGTGACTTGCCGTGTTGGATCCATTGCCAAATTGAAGCACGGGATATTTCTGCGGTTGCGGCATCTTCCATCAAGCCGTAAATCGGTACACAGCCATTTCCTGAAATCCACGCTTCGATGTACTGTAAAGCCACTCGTATGTTGTGACGCATTCCCTGTTCACTTCGAACACCATCACAAGGCGCTAGTAATTCTTGTGCGGTAATTGGTGCATCAGACATTCGACTAACATCCAGTTGGTTGCTACGCTCACCTAATACTTGGTTAAACACTTCCATCGCGCTATCGGCAAGCCCGGGGTGAGCAACCCAGGTACCATCGTGGCCATTAGTCGCTTCTAACATTTTGTCATTACGAATCTTTTCCTGAACCTGCGCATTCACTTCAGGATCTTTTGCCGGAATAAATGCGGCCATTCCGCCCATCGCAAATGCACCACGTTTATGGCAGGTGTGAATCAGCAAGCGTGAGTATGCATTAAGGAAAGGTTTATCCATGGTTACTGCCTGGCGATCAGGAAGCACTCTGTCTGGGTGTTTTTTCAGTGTTTTGATATAGCTGAAAATGTAGTCCCAACGTCCACAGTTCAAACCAACGATATGTTCTTTCAGCGCAAACAGGATTTCATCCATCTGAAATACGGCAGGTAACGTTTCAATCAGTACGGTGGCTTTAATTGTCCCTGTTTCTAAACCAAAAAACTCTTCAGTAAAATGAAACACATCACTCCACCATTTCGCTTCCTGATAATCCTGTAACTTCGGCAGATAAAAATACGGGCCACTGCCTTTTTTCAGCAACGCTTTGTAGTTATTAAAAAAGTACAACGCAAAATCAAACAGTGCACCGGGAATTGCCTGACCGTCAAACGTCACGTGTTTTTCGGGTAAATGCAGCCCCCTCACCCGACAGATCAATACTGCCGGATCTTGCTTTAGCTGATAACTTTTACCATTGTCAGGATTGGTATAGCTGATGGTTTCATTTACGGCATCGCGAAGATTAACCTGACCATCAAGAACTTTATCCCAGGCGGGTGCCATTGAGTCTTCAAAGTCAGCCATAAACACTTTTACATTGGCATTCAGCGCGTTGATCACCATTTTTCTGTCTGTCGGGCCAGTAATTTCAACACGGCGATCCTGTAGATCCGCCGGGACTCCGAGGATTTTCCAGCTTCCTTCACGGATATCTTGTGTCTCGGTTAAAAAATCGGGTAACTGACCATTATCAATCGCTTGCTGCTTCTGTTCTCGCTGCTCTAATAATTCCTCTACACGTGATGCATACCTTGCACAAAGCTCCGACAAAAAAGCCTGTGCTTGCTCGGAAAAAATAGCCTCACGCTGAGAGGAAAGTTCTCCGGTTATTTTCAGGCGGTGGTCATAGCCTGAATCGATTTCCTGTGAAAGACTTGAAGCTGACGCTTGAGCAAACATACTTTATTCCCTTCTGTGATAACCATCATTTGTAACTTAAAAACTACAAATAATATTTATATCTTTAAACCTTCCATGCCTTCTGTGTTTAATACAATCACCCAAAGCAAACTTAATTTCAATACATATCAGGCTAGACATAAGTCTATAAAACCCAAATAAACACTAACGTAGAAAAGGTTATCAAGGAAAGAGGAAAATCAGTCAGACATGAAATTCAAAGTTTTCTTCGGTTAGAAAACAGCCTAATTACTCACCACTAAAAATGTTACTTATTACGTAATAAAATTACAAAGTGATTACTCAAAAAAATAGTAATGAAACGTCAAACAGGAAGAGATAAAAATACGCAACATTGTCAGAGAGGGGGATTTAAGGTATGAAGCAAGCGCTGATTTAAACATACAACATGATTAAAAGTGTAAAATTAACTTTGTGAATTTTTACAATTTTATGAAAGCTTCACTCACTCTGGTTCTGTGAAATTTCACAATTCAACCATAGTGAAAAGTATAAAAATCTAAAAAACGCACCTTATGCAGTGCGTTTTAACTAGTTAAACCTTTCGCTTGTTGCTCAATGAATTAAGACTTATGGCTATAGCATCTCCGAAACTAAGTCAGCAAGCAGGTTAAAAGTGTGACTTCGAGACGAGCTTGGCCTCCAGATCAGGCCAATTTCCCGATAGGCCTGCTGACCAGGAGGATCAATAATCACTAGGTTTTGATTTTCCAGTAACCCGTGTTCAATCGCCATTTGTGGAATAAAGGTTGTGCCTAACCCATTCGCCACCATTTGCACTAGTGTATGCAAACTGGTTGCGGTAAATGGATTAATCTTCTCTTTATCGGTCAGTTTGCAAGCTGATACAGCATGCTCAGTTAAGCAGTGTTCATTTTCCAGTAAGAATACGGATTCATCAGGAAGATCGTCGTATTTAATCGGAACTCTGATCCCATCGGCCTGTTTGCGGCTTATCACCATACGAAAAGCATCACGCCCCACAATGCGGCTTTCCATATTTCCGATATCCATAGGCAAAGCCAGAATCAGAACATCTAGCTCACCATTACGTAAGCTCTGTAGCAAGTTAGCTGTCGTGTCTTCACGCAGCAAAAGGTGTAACTTAGGGTAGCGAGCATTCACTTCCTGCACCAAGTCCACCAGTAAAAAAGGGGCTATCGTCGGAATACAACCTAACCTCAATTGCCCTTCCATTGAATCGGTTTGACACAGTTTACCCACTTCGACCAGATCCTGACCTTTTGCCAGCAATTCGCGAGCCCTTTTGACAACTTGCTCTCCCGCCAGAGTAAAAACCAATGGGCTTTTTTTATCCTTCTTTTCATATAACGGGCAACCAATCAGTTCTTCAAGGTTCTGTATACCTTTGCTTAAAGTTGACTGACTGACAAAACAACGAACAGCGGCTTCACTGAAATGACGCGTTTCGTGCAACGTAACCAGATAATGTAGCTGTTTAAGACTTGGCCATTTATTCATATGTAATATTAATGAGTTATAGTGTTAATCAGGTGAGTTATTTTTAAGGCTTATATCGCTTTTTTCGATTAAGTTAATCTATTTAATTCGCTTTTTTCTATACAGCAAACTGTACTATAGTTTGTGTCGTACATACATGGACTAAGTCGGCAACTTTATGTCTGACTTATCAAATAATTAATGCTTAGGAGCAAAAAAATGGTACTAGTAGGTCGTCAAGCCCCTGATTTTACTGCTGCAGCTGTACTTGGTAACGGTGAAATCGTTGACACATTCAACTTCGCGGAATTTACTAAAGGTAAGAAAGCTGTTGTATTCTTCTACCCTCTAGACTTCACTTTCGTTTGCCCATCAGAACTGATCGCATTCGACAAGCGTTTCGAAGACTTCCAAGCTAAAGGCGTTGAAGTAATCGGTGTTTCTATCGATTCTCAATTCTCTCACAACGCATGGCGTAACACTGCTATCGAAGATGGCGGTATTGGTCAGGTGAAATACCCATTGGTTGCTGATGTTAAGCACGAAATCGTTAAAGCGTACGATGTTGAGCACCCAGAAGCAGGCGTTGCTTTCCGTGGTTCTTTCCTAATCGACGAAGAAGGCACTGTACGTCACCAAGTTGTGAACGATCTTCCACTTGGTCGTAACATCGATGAAATGCTACGCATGGTTGACGCTCTGAACTTCCACCAGACTCACGGTGAAGTTTGTCCTGCACAGTGGGAAGAAGGTAAAGCTGGTATGAAAGACTCTCCAGCAGGTGTTGCTTCTTACCTTTCTGAGCACTCAGACGATTTAGGTAAAAAGTAATCACTTCTTAACCCGCGCTCAACTCGGGTTATACCAATCTAGACATTTAGCTTGGTATTATGGTTGGACATATATTAAGCGATAACGCACGCCAATCAGTTAAGAAGTAAAGTCATAAAAAAACCCAAAGCTTTTGCTTTGGGTTTTTTATCACTTGTAGTTAAGCAAAAAATTATATCAACTCCATTAATTTCTTAATCAGTCAGATAATGGATATTGATAAACAAACTCTATTTGCCATGAATGGCAAATTGAAGCCCCATTGATGGGTTTATGTGTGTTTGTGTTCAATATCCATTACTGTAATTAGTATTAACGAAGAACATCATCAATCGACTGTTCGCCCAGATGACGAACATCCTTACCTTTAACAAAATAGATGATGTATTCACAAATGTTCTGACAACGATCCCCGACGCGTTCAATAGCACGCGCAGACCACATAACCTGAAGAATATGAGGAATGTTCTTCGGATCTTCCATCATGTACGTCATTAACTGACGAATCACAGCTTCATACTCTTTATCTAAGCTATCATCCAATTTATGCACTTCTGCCGCCGCGCCGACATCCATTCGAGCAAAGGCATCAAGAACCTGGTGCAACATCGCAATAGCATTACGACATAAAGGTTCCAGTGAAACCTGAAATTGAGCTTCTTTCGAATCGGGGCTTTCAATCGCGACATAAGCCATTTTAGTCGCGACATCACCGATACGCTCTAAATCAGTAATGGTTTTAATGATCGCCATAATTAAACGCAAATCTTTTGCTGCGGGTTGTCGCTTAGCAATAATACGGGTGCAGGCTTCGTCGATAGAGACTTCCATCGCATTCACTTTATGGTCATCACGGATCACTTTTCTTGCCAGGTCGACATCCTGCTTATTTAAAGCCTGCAGCGCGAATGACAGCTGTTGCTCAACCAACCCACCCATTGTCAGCACATGAGTACGAATTGACTCCAGCTCTACATTAAACTGTCCTGAAATGTGGCGACCTAACTGCATGATGTGTCCTTAATTTGCCCAATACTATTGATAGTTTTAACCATAGCGACCTGTAATATAGTCTTCTGTTCTCTTTTTCAACGGTGACGTGAATATAGAGTCTGTATCTGAGTACTCGATCAATTTTCCCATATGAATAAAGGCCGTGTGATCACTCACCCTCGCAGCTTGTTGCATATTGTGTGTGACGATCACAACCGTATACTTGGTTTTAAGATCGTGAATCAGCTCTTCGATAGTTAATGTCGAGATCGGATCCAGCGCTGATGTCGGCTCATCAAGTAATAACACCTCAGGTTCAATAGCAATCGCACGCGCAATAACCAGTCTCTGCTGCTGCCCACCAGAAAGCCCAAACGCATTTTCATGCAGACGATGTTTTACTTCATCCCATAATGCTGCCGCTCTCAACGAACGTTCAACCGCATCATCTAATGTCCGGCTATTCTTTATACCCTGTAAGCGTAGGCCATACACCACATTTTCATATATTGATTTGGGAAACGGGTTCGGCCTCTGAAATACCATTCCGACACGGCGTCTGAGCGTCGCAACATCCACATCATGATGGTAAACATTTCTACCATGGAGCTTCACTTCGCCTTCGACCCGACAACCTTCCACCAGATCATTCATACGATTAATGCAGCGTAATAGCGTTGATTTACCACAACCTGAAGGACCGATAAATGCAGTAACCTGACCTTTAGGTATTCTCATCGAAATATCACTTAACGCATTCGTTTGACCGTAAAACAGGCTTAACCGCTCTATAGCAATAGCGGTTTGCTTATCGGTTAAGTTGTTTACATCAAGTGGGGGCTGATACCCCAACGTCTGGTCAACAGAAAACATCATTAATCTTGTCCTAATGTACGGTATTTTTCACGCAAGTTATTACGAATCGCAATGGCTGTAAGATTCAAAGCCACAATAACCGTGACGAGTAAAAATGAAGTGGCATATACAAGTGGTCTTGCCGCTTCAATATTCGTGGTTTGGAACCCTACATCATAAATGTGAAACCCCAAATGCATAAACTTGCGCTCTAAATGCACATAAGGAAATTCAGCGTCAACTGGTAAGCTGGAAGCAATTTTCACCACCCCCACTAGCATTAGCGGCGCTACTTCTCCTGCTGCGCGGGCAATCGCCAGAATCAACCCTGTAATCATAGCAGGTGTAGCCATTGGTAAAACAATACGCCAGATGGTCTCAAACTGTGTTGCACCCAAAGCCAGTGAGCCATGACGCACTGAATTGGGAATGCGGGTTAACCCTTCCTCGGTCGTAACAATCACGACGGGCAGAGTTAACACCGCCAGCGTTAATGCAGACCAAAGTAGGCCTGGCGTTCCAAATGTCGGTGCAGGTAAACGTTCCGCATAAAACAGATTGTCAATTGAAGCACCAATAGTATAAACAAAGAAACCCAGTCCAAAGACACCATAAACGATGGAGGGAACCCCTGCTAGGTTGATCACTGCGACCCGAATGATACGGGTGAAGGTGTTGTCTTTGGCATACTCATGCAGATAAACGGCCGCAATAACACCGAGTGGCATCACGATAATTGACATGATCAATACCATAAGCACAGTACCGAATATGGCCGGAAAAACACCGCCTTCAGAGTTCGATTCTCGCGGCTCGTCCGATAAGAAAGCCCATACCTGTTTCCCCCATTGCACGACTTTCTCTAGCGTGTTCATATTATTCGGATACCAGATATTAAGAATCTGACTAAGGGGAATACGTACCTGCTTACCACCCATTTCTTCAACCAGTAATGCTTCACGGGCAATTTCGCTGTTGAGAGCGTCTAAGTGTTGTTCTGACTGTTTTAACTGCGCGGATAATTCCGCCTGTCTCCGATTATATTGCTCTGTATAAGCTTCAGTTAGCTTTCCGTTTAACTCCAATTTGCGCTTTTCTAAACGCATTTTTTCAGCGGCCCGGCTAATAACCCGAATCTGTTGGTTAATCACCATTTCAATCTGTGTGCGAAGATTATCGACCTTTGCCATCCCTGAGGTTAGCAATTCATCAATTTCATCACTGACTTCGCCAGTACTTTTTTGATACCCCACCGGCTTACCGAAAAACTGGCCGTCTCTTTCTCGCTCAATCACAGCCCAACCGCTAGGGGTTTCAGGCTCAGAGACTTGGGTCGACAACAGAGTAATAAAATCAGCCTGATAAAGATCTCTGTTGGCAACTTTAATATTGAAACGTTCTACCGTGGAATCTTCAACAATATGCTCAGGTAAGCGAATATCCATATTGCGCAAATGTTTAGCTGCAACGTTCTCACTTGAGTACAACTGCCCGACAATGGTCTTCGTTGGATCTTCCAGACTCTGCCACTGGTATAGTGGAGCTGGCCAGAAATAAGTCAGCCCTTTCCAGCCAATCAGTAGCAGCAACCCAAGTACCGATATTAAACTGAGACTAACCGCGCCTCCCGTCAACCAGATCCAGGGAGCACCGGATTTTACCCATCGAAACAAAAACATCCTTTCCCCCTGTTACAACGAACGGTATCGGGTACGAAGACGCTGACGTACCCATTCGGCGATAGAGTTCACTGCAAATGTAAACATAAACAGGAGTAACGCGGCCAAAAATAAGATTCTGAAGTGCGAACTTCCCACTTCTGACTCTGGTAGCTCTACAGCAATAGTGGCAGATAAAGTACGCATACCTTCAAGAATATTAAAATCCAGAATCGGTGTGTTACCCGTTGCCATCAGCACGATCATCGTTTCACCAACAGCGCGTCCTAAGCCCATCATGATGGCCGAAAAAATACCAGGACTTGCGGTTAACAGCACCACATTCACTAATGTCTGCCACGAGGTTGCTCCCAGTGCCAGTGAGCCATCAGACAAATGCTTAGGCACTGAAAAAATCGCATCTTCTGCAATAGTGAAAATAGTAGGGATTACAGCAAATCCCATGGCAAATCCAACGACCAGAGCATTGCGCTGATCAAAATTAATTCCGTACGAAGCCAACCACAAATGGATATCTCCGGCAAAAAGTTGTTGCTCTATTTCATTGGTAAAAGACAAACCGAGCCAGATAAATAGCACCAGCAGTGGAATCAAGATCAGTGCATGCCAGCCATTGGCAAAACGACGCAGCAGTGATTTTGGTAATAATGCCCATACAAAGCCGATAACTATCATGGCCACAGGCAGCAGTACCGCGATAGTCGCGATCGATGCCAGATACGCTTCAACGATCGGTGCCAGCCATAGTCCCGCTATAAACCCGATAATAACCGTGGGAAGAGCTTCCATCAGCTCAACCGTCGGTTTGACCACTCTGCGCATTTTGGGGGCCATAAAGTATGCGGTATAAATCGCCCCTAATACTGCAATGGGAACAGCGAACAGCATTGCGTATAGCGCAGCTTTCAGGGTTCCAAATGCAATCGGAACCAGGCTGAACTTAGCTTCAAAATCATCACTGGCCGAAGTCGATTGCCAGACATACTGCGGCTCTGGATAGCTTTCATACCAAACTTTCTGCCATAGTGACGAAAACGAAACTTCCGGGTAGCCGTTATCAACTTTAGCGACACTAATACGACTATCACGATAAGTGGCTAAATAGCGCTCATTATCCGACATTGCCGCCAGTGTTGGAGATTTCTGATATGCTCTTTCAAACATAACCAGCTTTTCACTGGTGGTGTAGTGACTCTGTACCGTTCCGTTTTTGTAAAAGCTGTAAAAACCTTTGCGATGAGCGTCAGGCAGTAACAGCGTCATTTCAGATGCCAGTTTAAAGTCCCGAATCTGAGTCAGCTTCCGTTCGCCATCAGTCAAAACATCAAACCATTGAGATACCAAGCCATCACTGTGCGTCATTAACAGTGAATAAGCGCCGGATAGTAACGTCATCGAGATAACATCATGTTTCTCATCCCCCTGGCTCAAGTCTACAACTTCGCGAACCTTGTATTCTTGACCATCACGTAAAGCGACCACCAGCTCTGAGCCGTTGCGAATATACAGAGTGCTTGCATCCGGGGTTAACAACAATTGATCAACATGATCAAACTGAGTGGGGAAACGAAATTCTCCCTGCTGCTTTCGCTCCGATAAATCGGTCCAGCGAATTATCACTGACTTATTGGCTAAGTAACTGGCAAAGACGCTTTCATGCCCGGTTACAGCAAAAGCCATTTGCTCGACAGATACACCATCGCCAGCGAGTTTAAAATGAGAAGGCAGGGGTAAATGCTCCAGTTCTGGAGTGAAACTTCTACCGTTGGCATGCAACGCATATACAAATTTAGGACGAACAACTTCAACATGATTATGTTCATCACTCATCGCGAACCAGTCCGACCCACTTTCAGCAAATTTTATTGGGTGGATATCCAGTTGCTTACTCCATACCGGGCTGCTTGTCTCATGATCCAAAAGCCAAAATTCAGCAGAACCTTGTTCGCTGATCACAAAAGCACGCTCACCGTACTCATCAATATTTAAGTACTTAATGTTAGGTGTACTTATAGGCTGACTGGCGACGTTCGCTTCTAACTCTGCATCAGAAAAAAGCGGCAACACGACTAAAGCAAGGTAGATAAATATAAGGACTAGGGCTCCGAGAACGCTGACACCACCGCATGTCACCGCCAGACGAACCAGACGATCTTTTATCAATCGCTTCTGGTCTCGCTCCTTCAATGAAAATGTGGCTTGTACCATTTAAAACTCTACCTATTTTGATGGACTATTATAGTATTGCGATAAGGTGACAATTATATTACAAAGCGGATTAAACGACTGAAAATAAAACAACTCTGATAATAAAAACCTTGGTTGCAATAAAAGTGTCACACAAAAGCAATAGTTTGCTAGGGTCAACGTATCACTTATTTATTTTTTAGGGTGTCACATGAGTGCGGAAAAACTGTATATAGACAAGGAACTTAGTTGGTTATCATTTAACGAGCGAGTATTACAGGAAGCCGCTGATAAAACCGTACCTCTCATTGAACGTGTCCGCTTTCTGGGTATTTTTTCCAATAACCTTGATGAATTCTATAAGGTTCGATTTGCTGACGTTAAGCGTTTGATCCTTATCAACCGCGAGCGAGGCGCCAACGATATCCCTAAAAACCTGCTCACGCAAATGCAGGAAAAAGCTTATAAACTAAACCAGGATTTTGATCAGCTCTACAGTGAGCTAATTTTAGAAATGGCACGCCGGCGTATTTTTCTGGTCAACGAAACTCAACTAGATGAATCTCAACAACGCTGGATTAGCAAATACTTCCAGAGAGAAGTTTTGCCTCATATTACGCCATTACTCATGAAAGATGAAATTGACGTTCTGCAATTTCTAAAAGATGAGTACGCTTACATTGCTGTAGAACTAAAGAAAAACGAGCAATGCCAATACGCACTGATCGAAATTCCAACCGACCACCTACCTCGGTTTGTCATGGTGCCCGAACAGAAAGGCAAACGGCGTAAGACCATCATATTGCTGGATAATATTATTCGCTATTGTCTGGAAGATATTTTCAGAGGCTTTTTTGACTATGATGAACTTTACGGCTATTCGATGAAAATGACCCGGGATGCAGAGTATGATTTGCGGCATGAGGTGGAATACAGCCTGTTGGAACAAATGTCTGAAGGTTTGAACCAGCGATTAACCGCGATGCCTGTCCGCTTTGTATACGAGCGTGGTATGCCGCAGGAAATGCTCAAATTCCTGTGTGAAAAACTGAAGATTTCTCATTATGACAGCTTGCTTCCAGGCAGCCGTTACCATAACTTCAAAGACTTTATCGCTTTTCCCAATGTCGGTCGTGACTATCTGGAAAACAAACCTCTACCTCCGCTGAAATGCGCAGATTTTGAAGGCTACCCGAACTCATTTAAAGCCATAAAAGCACAAGATATTCTGCTCTATTACCCTTACCACAGCTTTGAACATATTACCGAGTTTGTAAGGCAGGCGTCTTTCGATCCGAAAGTGGTCAGTATTAAAATTAATGTTTATCGGGTTGCAAAAGATTCACGTTTGATGAACTCACTCATTGATGCGGTTCATAATGGTAAACGAGTTGTGGTTGTAGTGGAGCTACAGGCTCGTTTTGACGAAGAAGCGAATATCGAATGGTCCAGAGTTCTGACGGAAGCAGGTGTACATGTCATTTTTGGTACACCGGGAATGAAAATTCACGCCAAGCTATTATTGGTTACTCGTAAAGAAGGCAATGAATTTGTCCGTTACGCCCACGTTGGTACTGGTAATTTTCATGAGAAAACCGCACGAATTTATACCGACTTTTCTCTTTTAACATCCGATGAAGAAATCACCACTGAAGTTCGTAGTGTTTTTAACTATATAGAAAACCCATTCAGGCCCGTGAAGTTTAATCATCTTATTGTTTCTCCGCGCAATTCCCGTACACGACTATACCGACTCATTGACGGTGAAACAGCGAATGCTCGTGCAGGGAAAAAAGCCGCAATCACACTAAAAGTAAACAACCTGGTAGACAAAGGCCTAATCAATAAACTTTATGGCGCGAGTGCTGCCGGAGTAAAAATCCGTATGGTCATTCGCGGTATGTGTTCACTGGTTCCCGGTGTTGAAGGCGTCAGTGACAATATAGAAATTATCAGTATTGTTGACCGCTTCCTGGAACACCCCCGAGTGATTGTTACGCATAACGATGGTGACCCTCTGGTCTATATTTCTTCTGCTGACTGGATGACACGTAATATCGATAATCGCATCGAAGTTACGGCTCCGGTTCGTGACGAACGTTTAAAACAAAGAATTATTGATATCCTTAACATCCAGTTTACTGATACCGTAAAGGCGAGAGTAATAGATGGTGAAATGAGCAACAGATACGTAAAACGCGGAAACCGTAAAAAAATTCGTTCCCAGGTTGCCATTTATGACTATCTTAAAAATGTAGAAAAGCAGATACGTAAGACAAAGATCGCCCATGAATCAACCGAATCTAACCCGTGAAATCGCTGCAATTGATCTTGGCTCAAACAGCTTTCACATGGTCGTCGCTAAAGTTGTCGATCAAGATCTACAACTGATTAGCCGCCACAAACAACGCGTTCGTTTAGCCTCAGGGCTGGATGACCAGCTTAACCTTGATAACGCATCCATCGAGCGCGGACTAGAATGCTTAGCAATGTTTGCCGAAAGGCTACAAGGCTTTGAAGCAGAGAATGTCCGTATCGCTGCTACGCATACATTACGTCGTGCAAATAACGCCCATGTTTTTATTCAGCGTGCTCGTGATGTATTGCCATTTCCGATTGAGATCATTCCCGGAGAAGAGGAAGCTCGCTTAATTTATCTGGGCGTCGCCCATACTCAGCCACAATCAGATTCAATGCTAGTGGTCGATATTGGTGGTGGTAGTACCGAGATGATCATTGGCACCGGCTTCGAAGCTGAACTATTAAACAGTAAGCAAATGGGCTGTGTCAGCTATACCCATAAACATTTTGCTAATAATAAATTATCCAAAAAGAACTTTTCACAGGCGACTTTAGCCGCTGAGCAAAAGCTGGAATCCATTGCGCCCAGATACCGTAAAAAAGGCTGGCATAGCGCTTTTGGCTCCTCTGGTACCATTAAAGCAGTTCGGGAAGTTTTGATCGGTTTAGGCGATGAAGATGGCATCATAACGGCAGACAGGCTGAATAAACTGATCGATAAACTGTGTGAATGGAATACCATCGAAGATATTGAGTTAGCCACACTGACCGATGATCGCAAGCCAGTATTCGCTGCTGGAGTGGCTATTCTGTCAGCGATATTTTCCTCTCTGCGGATCAAAGAAATGCACTATTCTGATGGTGCTCTGCGTGAAGGGTTGCTTTATGAAATGGAAGATCGCTTCAAGTACTCTGATATTCGCTTACGTACTACCGAAAACCTTGCTGCTAAGCATCTGGTTGATCTGGAACATGCCGCTCAAGTTAAGGGCTATGCAAGAGATTTCCTCAACAATGTCTCTGCAGAATTAGGATTAAAAAAGAAAAGCGAACTGTTTGATCTGCTGGAATGTAGTGCGCTCCTGCACGAAGTCGGTTTAAGCATAAGTTTACAGGCGTTCCACCGTCATTCTGCTTACATTCTCCGCCATACCAATATGCCCGGATTTAATAGTGAGCAGCAACTGGTGATTTCAACACTGGCACGTTTCCAGCGAAAAGCATTAAAACTGAATGAAATGAACAGCTTTTCCCTATTTAAGAAAAAACACATTCTGGGACTAATACGCGTACTGCGGTTAGCGATTGTCGTAAACGGTCAGCGTAATGATGATCCTTTACCGCCTCTGGAACTAAAACTGGAAGACGACGAGTGGACATTGTGTTGTGAAGACAGTGAATGGCTGGAAAACAATAAACTATTACACGCTGACCTGCTTACCGAACAGGAATATTGGAGAAGCGCCGGCTGGAGTTTGCATTTTTAATCTCAATATCTTTCAAAAACAGCCACTTTAAGTGGCTGTTTTACTATTCGAATATACCGACTTTCTCTAACTCTTGTTTCGCGATTTCAGGTGATATCGCCAGATAGCCATCTTTTGCCACTAAACTCTGTCCCTGTTTAGAAAAAATAAAGCGAATAAACTCTCTCTGAATCGGCGTTAAATCACGTACAGGATGTTTATTCACATACACAAACAGATAGCGGGAGAGCGGATATAAGCCAGACAGAATATTATCGTGATTCGGCGTAATGTAATGGTTGCCCTGCTTTGCTATCGGCAACAGTTTAACCCCGGATACACGGTACCCAACACCAGAATAACCAATGGTATTGATGGATGAAGCGATGGATTGCACGACCGATGCTGAACCGGGTTGTTCATTTACATTGCGTTTAAAGTCGCCGCCACACAAAGCGTTTTGCTTGAAATAACCATAGGTGCCCGAAACCGAGTTACGGCCAAACATCTGAATACTGCGTTTTGCCCAGTCATAACTTAAACCAAGTTCCTGCCAGGTTGTGACGGGTTTGGTCGCTCCACAACGCAGAGTCTGGGAAAAAATACTATCCAGTTGTTCAAAGTTCAGCCCTTTGATCGGGTTGTCCCGGTGAACAAATATACCAATCGCATCAATCGCAACCCGTAATTCAGTAGGTTTATACCCATGCGCCCTTTCAAAGGCTTCGATTTCTCTCATCCGCATTGGCCGGCTCATTGGGCCGAATTGCGCCGTCCCCTCGGTTAAAGCCGGAGGCGCCGTTGCAGACCCGGAAGCCTGAACCTGGGCATCAACATTCGGATATAAAGCCTGAAACTCTTCTACCCATAAGCTCATCATTCCTGCCAGTGTATCTGAGCCCACCGAGAGTATACTTCCTGCAACTCCGGGACTTTTAGAATACTCTTGTAACGAGTCCTTCGCCTGAGCTAAGCCCAATGGAGCAATAAGCAATAATAATCCGCTGACGAACTGTGTGAGTTTTATCATTTCACGACCAAACGCTTAGGTAATACAAATGAGAATTTACTTCCTTTGCCAACTTCACTGCTGATATCCAAATGAGAATCATGGTGAGAGAGTGCATGCTTAACAATCGCCAGTCCTAGGCCACTACCACCGGTATCACGAGAACGTGCTTTATCTACTCGATAGAAACGTTCGGTTAAGCGGTGAAGATGTTGAGGCTCAATACCATCACCTTTATCTTCAACTTCGAGACAGGCTCCCTGAGGCGTTTGATACCAGCGAACGTTCACTTCTGCCCCCGGAGGCGTGTACTTCACCGCGTTGTAGACCAAGTTAGAGATCGCACTGCGCAGTTGATCTTCATCTGCCAGTACTTTGAGCTGCTTATCAATATCAAAGTGCAGTTTATGCTCATTATCACCGCTTAAGCTTTTCGCTTCTTTCTCAAGGATCTCAAGCATTGCCGGAACGTCAATAACATCTTCAAGCTCATGCATTGGCGCCGCTTCAATCTTGGAAAGTGTAAGCAACTGATTCACCAGACTGTTCATTCGGTTAAGCTGCTCGGTCATCACTCCGTGCGCTTTCCCCCACATCGGACCGGAAACTATATCAGGGTCTTCCGTCATCTCCAGGTATCCCTGCAGTACCGTCATCGGAGTTCTAAGCTCATGCGAGACATTGGCAAAGAAATTTCGTCGCATTCCTTCAAGCTGCTTCAACTGTGTTACATCACGGACGACCATCAGGTGTTCACCTTCCGTATATGGCACAATACGTAATTCAAGCATGCGTTCAACATTCAAAGGTGAACGCATCTCTAAGGGTTCAGAAAAATCATCTTTTTGCAGATATTTAATGAAGTCTGGTGTTCTTATCAGGTTAGAAATTGGTTGTCCTGAATCATCAGGCCAACGAAAGCCGAGTAGGTGCTGCGCAAGGCGGTTACACCAGACGATGTTGCCCTCACTACGAAATACCACAACCGCATCTGGTAACGATTCCGCACCATTACGAAAACGCCGAATAAGGTTAGTCAGCTCTTTACGTTTTTTACGCTGACGCTGCTGCAAACGGTAAATACCGTTAAATAACGACTCCCAGTCACCCGTACCAGATGGCGGTGTGAGGCGTTTCTCATCCCATAACCACGCTGACAGCCGCACTTGATTATGAAAATGCCAGACGAGTTGAATCGCTGTCGCGGCCAGCAGCAACCACGGCATATATCCGAATATCCATCCTACCACTACCCATGGAAGGTAAAAAAAAGCCAGCCCCCAGGCCAGCTTTTTCCAAGTTAACCGTTCAACCATAATGTATTGATATCAATCCTTTTAGGCCTTGTGTATTTTAAGCTTTAGTTGAGAAACGGTAGCCCGCTCCGCGAACGGTTTGAATCAGCTTATCGTGTCCTGCATCTTCAAGTGCTTTACGTAACCGACGAATATGTACGTCAACCGTGCGGTCTTCAACGTAAACGTTCGTACCCCAAACGTTATTCAGCAGTTGTTCACGACTATAAACACGTTCCTGATGAGTCATAAAGAAGTGCAGCATTTTAAATTCTGTTGGTCCCATATCTAATGGGAGGTCGTTCGCAGTGACACGATGAGAAACAGGGTCCAGTTTCAAACCTTGTACATCTATCAACTCTTCCAATGCTGTCGGTGTAACACGACGAATCACAGCTTTCAGGCGGGCAACAAGCTCTTTAGGAGAAAATGGCTTTGTGATGTAATCATCTGCGCCAACTTCCAAACCACGAACTTTATCTTCTTCCTCACCACGAGCGGTTAACATCACAATTGGAATATGACGTGTCAGCTCTTCACGTTTCATATGTTTGATAAAGTTAATGCCACTACCACCAGGTAGCATCCAATCAAGTAAAACTAGATCAGGGAAGGGTTCAGCTAATTTTTCTACCGCAGTGTCATAATCTTCCGCTTCCACCGCCTGGTAGCCTTTCTGCTCAAGAACGAAGCAGAGCATTTCGCGAATCGGTGCTTCATCTTCAACAACTAGAATCCTTCTAGACATAATTGAATAACCTTTATTTTTAATCGACAGTATACCCAAGCATTTTGAGGTCACTTGAGCATATGCATTATGGAAAATCATTATGACACTTTTGTGACTATTGCAAACAATTTTTAATATAACTTTCTCATCATCTTCATCGTTTTATATTAGTTAAGAATTTTTGTATTTCAGATAAGACATTGACGGTGAAATCCCCTATTATGTTGGGCTTTCGAATAAGGAAAAGAGAAGATATGTGGTTTAAAAACTGTATGGCTTATCGTGTCAATCGCGATGTCAATTTCAACGCCGATCAGCTTGAAAAGCAGCTGGAAGAATTTCGTTTTACCCCTTGTGGTAGCCAGGACAAACAAAAGTTTGGCTGGGTACATGCACTGGGTAAACATGGCGACATGATGACTCACGTGAGCGAAGACCGCATTCTCATCTGCGCCAAAAAAGAAGAAAAAATGTTGCCAGCTTCAGTGATCAAAGAATCTCTGAATGACAAGGTTGCAACCCTTGAAGCGGAAGAAGGTCGTCCGCTTAAGAAAACCGAGAAAGATAATATTAAAGATGAAATCATCATTGACCTTCTGCCTCGGGCATTTAGCCGCAGTAACCTAACTTATGTTCTGATTATGCCTAAAGAGGGCTTAATTCTGGTTGATGCAAGCAGCTATAAAAAGGCAGAAGATGTGTTAGCCCTGCTGCGAAAAAGTATGGGAAGCTTACCAGTGGTACCGGCCATTCCTGAAGTTGCGGTTGAAACCACGCTAACCGAATGGGTTAAAGAAGGTAATCTTCCTCAAGGTTTTGAATTGCTGGACGAAGCTGAACTGAAATCATTCTTAGATGATGGTGCTGTTATTCGTTGTAAAAAACAGGAACTCACTAGTGATGAGATCCTAAGCCATATTCAGGCCAATAAAGTCGTCACTAAGCTGGCACTGAACTGGCAAGACCGACTGAGTTTTGTTCTGGCAGAAGACTGCAGTATTAAACGAATTCAATACAGCGATGAACTCAAAGATCAAAACGAAGATATTCCTCGCGAAGAACAAGCAGCGCGATTGGATGCTGACTTCTCATTACTCTGTGGTGAGTTCTCTGCGTTCTTACCAAATCTATTTGACGTTCTTGGTGGGCTTCCACAAGCTGACGCCTAACCCCCTTCCTAGACTGACTCGGCATTTACAGAGTCAGTCTTTCATCACTTCTCATTCTAATCTTTACTAGGCACAGCCTACGTTTTGACGTAAAATTTGCGCCCCTTCCAATACCATTAGGTGGTATTGGCCTGACTTGAAATCAGATTGAGAAACAAATAATGACTGTAAGCAGCAATTTCGTTCCGGAGCTATTGTCTCCAGCAGGTAGCCTGAAAAACATGCGTTACGCATTTGCCTACGGCGCAGACGCCGTGTATGCAGGCCAACCTCGTTACAGCCTCCGTGTTCGTAACAATGAATTCAACCATGAAAACCTGCAAATAGGTATCAATGAAGCGCATGCTCAAGGCAAAAAGCTTTACGTGGTTTGTAACATCCAGCCTCACAACTCAAAGCTAAAAACATTCATTCGTGACCTTAAGCCGGTTGTCGATATGGGCCCAGATGCGTTGATCATGTCTGATCCTGGTTTAATCATGATGGTTCGCGAAGCTTTCCCTGATATGCCTATCCACCTGTCTGTTCAGGCGAATGCCGTCAACTGGGCCACCGTAAAATTCTGGGCAGCAAACGGCGTTGAACGAGTGATTGTTTCTCGTGAACTTTCACTAGAAGAAATTGAAGAGATTCGTGAACACTGTCCTGAAACAGAACTGGAAGTATTTGTTCACGGTGCTCTGTGTATGGCTTATTCAGGTCGCTGTCTGCTTTCTGGCTACATCAACAAACGTGACCCTAACCAGGGTACTTGTACTAACGCTTGTCGTTGGGAATACAAAGTTGAAGAAGGTAAAGAAAACGACACTGGCGATATCGTTGAGAAATTCGACCCAACTGAAGCACAGCCTGTCGAAGTTCAGGATGAGCGTCCTGAAACCACTATCGGCCGGGGCAAGCCAACTGATGAAGTGGTTCTGCTTTCTGAAGCTCATCGTCCAGAAGAAAAAATGGCGGCTTACGAAGACGAGCACGGCACTTACATCATGAACTCAAAAGACCTGCGCGCTGTTCAGCATGTTGAGCGTCTAACTAAGATGGGTGTTCACTCTCTGAAAATTGAAGGTCGTACTAAATCTTTCTACTACTGTGCCCGTACTGCTCAGGTTTACCGTAAAGCGATTGATGACGCTGTAGCAGGCAAACCTTTCGATGAGAACCTAATGGGTACACTAGAGAGCCTTGCACACCGCGGTTACACAGAAGGCTTCTTACGCCGTCACACACACGATGCATACCAGAACTATGATTACGGTTACTCTGTCTCTGATGCGCAACAATTTGTTGGCGAGTTTACCGGTAAACGTCGTGGTGACATGGCTGAAGTTGAAGTGAAAAACAAGTTTATCGTTGGTGACAGTCTAGAACTGATGACGCCAAAGGGTAACGTTGTTTTCACTCTGGAAGCGATGGAAAACCGTAAGTCAGAAACAATTGAAGACGCGAAAGGAAACGGCCACTTCGTATTCATCCCAGTTCCAGAAGATATGGACCTAGAATACGGCCTGTTAATGCGTAACCTAAATGCAGGTCAGGATACCCGTAACCCAACAGGTAAGTAACTATGGCTCTGCTGATCACTGATAAATGCATTAACTGCGATATGTGTGACCCAGAGTGTCCGAATGGCGCTATTAGCATGGGTGAATCAATTTTTGAGATTGACCCAGCACTGTGTACCGAGTGTAAGGGACACTATGATAAACCGACCTGTCAGTCAGTTTGTCCAATCACTAAGTGTATTATCACTGACCCGAATCATGTTGAGTCAGAAGAAGAGCTACTCGAGAAATTTGTCATCATTCAGGGTCTCGCGTAATACTTTATTCTCTGTTTAAAGCCACAAAGCCCAGCCACTTTAGCTGGGCTTTGTTTTATCAATGGGTTATTTCTTAGCTAAACCTTTGTCATTCAGGTAGCCTAGAATATGCGGGCGTGATTCCTGACTCAATTTAGTCGTAATTTGCTCTGACCATCCCTGCTGTTTTACGTTACTTGAACGGTGTTGATAGTAATCAAGCATAGTTTGATCATACTCTTCTACCGCGGCCTTATTCAGCGGCTGATAGCTATTTTCATGAACTAGGACATTAGCTCCCAATCGAGGCTTTAGTTGCGGATCCTGAGCCGGGTGACCTAAACACATACCAAACAATACTGCTGTATATTTTGGTAGTCCTAATACTTCATCAACTTGTTTGGGAGAGTTACGTAATCCACCAATATAAACGCCTCCCAGTCCCATAGACTCAGCAGCTAATAAGCAGTTTTGCGCCATAATTCCTGAATCAACAGCACCAATAATAGTCAACTCTGTAAACTCAGGCTTAACGTTTGGGTTCATCTCAAAATGACGCTGATAATCAATACAAAATACAAGAAACTCTGCAGCCGTTGCTACATATTTCTGATTACCCGCCAATTCTGCAAGCTTCTGACGTTTCTCTTTATCTGTCACACGAATAATTGAAACAACTTGAAGCAGGCTTGAGCTGGATGCAGAAATACCCGATTCAATAATCGCATTGAGCTGCTCTGAGGTAATCGCCTGATCTTTAAAAGCACGAATTGAACGGTGCCCCTTGATAGTATCTATGACTGAATTCATCTTTCTTCCTTATTCTTAAGCTCTGTTAACCTTAGTAATGTTCGCCGTTATCGTAGTAATCTTCAGGCTTAAGAGCATTAAATATCACAGCTACATCAATATCTTCACCAATAACATCACAGACTTGCTGAGTAATAATCGAAGCGACTGTATCTTTTACTTCCTGACCACGATCAAACCAAAGCACCTCAACGAACGGATAAGCAGAAGATACTTCCCCTTCGTGATAGAAAGTTGTGTAGATATATTCGAATGTGAAATCTTCTCTAGGAGATTTCATCAAAGACTCAAGTGCATCTGTCAAAGGTTTTGAAAGGGTCTGAACCGTCTGAGGCTCAACTGCGCGAAATCGAAAATGTGGCATTAGTTACTTCCTCTTTTTTAGTCATGATAACAGCTTCAAAAAAGAGGAGCGAATGGTAACGAGAAGATGGCCCTACAACTTAAAGAGCCAGATCGATATTATGCTCTAAGATGTTTGTCGAAAAATATCAGGGTTCGTTCCCAGGCTAACTCTGCAGCACTTTCGTTATACCGGCCTGTCGAATCATTGTGGAAACCATGATTAACCTCAGGGTAGATATGAGCCTCAAACGGCACATTATTAGCTAACAGAGTTTTCTCATAATCCGGCCAAGTTGCGTTTACTCGTTTATCTAACTCTGCAAACTGCAATAACAAAGGACCTTTGACGTTGTCGCGTATACTCTCTGCGGCCGGTGTTCCATAAAATGGGACACCGGCATCCAGTGCATCAGGCATCGTAGCAGCAAGCATATTCACTACATAACCACCAAAGCAGAAGCCCACAGCACCTAATTTACCCGAACTACGGGAATGCGATTTGATAAATTGAGCAGCAGCGATGAAGTCTTCTTCAATTTTAGCTCTGTCCATACTGCTTTGCATAGCTCTACCATCATCATCATTACCCGGGTAGCCGCCTAATGGAAAAAGTGCATCAGGCGCAAAAGCAATGTAACCACTCATCGCTAAACGTCTCGCAACGTCTTCTATATAAGGATTTAAACCGCGATTTTCATGCACAACCAATACAACCGGAGCAGTACCTTTAAGCTCACGAGGCACCACTAAGTAACCCCGGCCTTTACCATGTCCCTTGGGTGAATCAAACTCTTCATAGGTCGCTTTGATTTTTGAATCGTTAAAAGAGACCTGTTCAGCAAGCGCATAGTTCGGCATCAGTGCTGAAGTAAGAACCGTCATACTGAATCCCAGCACTGCCAGACCAGACAACCTTTTCATAAACTCACGACGGTCAATCACACCATGAGCATATTCGTCGTACCAGTCAAAAGTTTCCTGAGGGATTTCCCTCACCTGTTCTACTTCATTAACTGCTGTATCAATACGTTCTGTCATGACACTTCCTTATCAAATTACGAATTGTTCTTGTTTCCAACAAAAAGTTTAGGTGATATTAAAAATAGTGGCGGAAGATATTAGATAGGAAATTGTAACCAATAGAAAAAAGTAGTTAGTTAAGACGCAAAAAAGCCCCGTTCTTTCGAACGAGGCTTCTAATAATGGCAGGGGTGGAGAGATTCGAACTCCCAACACGCGCTGATCTT